>OFFN01000091.1_pt1 | contig 92972 bp, 70 predicted proteins | sample 1521381 | NCBI WGS metagenome assembly OFFN01 (sample SAMEA3504112, study PRJEB24116) | mouse gut metagenome | biome: mouse gut; feature: mouse-associated habitat; material: faeces | place: Denmark | collected 2011 | reverse complement strand
CGCGAGCTGGGTTCAGAACGTCGTGAGACAGTTCGGTCCCTATCTGTTGTGGGCGCAGGAGATTTGCGAGGCCCCGACACTAGTACGAGAGGACCGTGTCGGACAGACCACCGGTGAGCCGGTTGTACCGCCAGGTGCACCGCCGGGTAGCCGCGTCTGGCCAGGATAAGTGCTGAAAGCATCTAAGCACGAAGCCCCCCTCAAGATAAGATCTCCATATAGGGTCGTCAGAGACGATGACGTAGATAGGTCGCAGGTGCAGGGACGGTAACGTCTAAAGCCGAGCGAAACTAATCACCCGAACCCTTTCCGGGACGCAAGTCCCCCAATAAAAGAAGAAGACCGTGATAAACGACGCATCACGGCCATCGCTAAAGAGAGCGGACTAAACCTTTTTAAGAAGGCGACCGCATCGCCGTAGAGATAGACTCGAAAAACAACTCGGAAAGAAAAGATCCTTTCTTCCGGTCAGTGCTCTCGACCTTATACGGCGGGACGCCAGATAGTCGGCGAATGAAAGCCGATGAATAGAGCGGCCCGACTGAAACGCACTAAGGTGGTGATAGCGTGAGGGCTCCACCTCTTCCCATTCCGAACAGAGAAGTTAAACCTCACCACGCCGATGATACTGCGAAAGTGGGAAAGTAGGTAACCGCCCCTTCAACGAAAAAGACTCTGCGAAATCTTTCGCGGAGTCTTTTTTTTTATATCAGTCCAATTGGACTAATCCGACCAATCTATGCGGTTGAGCTAAGAGGAAAAGCTTGATAGTCAAGTCCGGAGAACGCGCTGAGCTTAACGAGCATGAAGCGCAGCGGAGTGTCCGGAAAGAGATGCACCACACCCTCGGCCTCGGCGCATGGTAAAAAACCTGTGTTTAGGCGTAGATTTTGCAGAGTCGGAAGATGAAAAATTTGGTATCGTTTACGCCGTGGAGTTTAGCCCTGAACGCCTTGATTTTCGAATTGATTGATTCTGCGGAGGCGTTGGTCGATCGGTTGTCGTAGAAGTTGAGGATTTCGTCTGAATGTTCGTAAAATGTGGCGGCAATGGTGTTGAATGACTTGAAGCCGGATTCTGCCACGCGGTTGTACCAGCGGGCGAGATTCAACCGGGCACAGTCCTTGGTCGAGCGTTTGTTGAATATAGCTCTGAGGTTCTGAGACAGCCAATAGGCTTCTTTCAGGTCAGGATACAGAGTGAACAGCAGATCGGCACGCTGCCGCTGAGTGGCGGTCCACTTCTCGGGAGATTTAAACAGCGCGTAACGTCCGCGGGCAAGAAGCTCCTTTAGCGTGTCACCGTTTTCAAGTCGCTCAACAACATACTTGCGACCCTCAAGTTTTGCGGCTTCCCTGGCATCGGTCTCTGCGTTGATCGCGTCCCACCGGTGCTGTATGCGTATCTCCTGCACGGCATCAAGCGCAAGCCTCTGCACGTGGAAGCGGTCTATCACACGCGATGCCCTCGGGAAAGCCATGCGACAGATCCTGTGCATGCTGTCCGACAGGTCGAGTGTTATCTCTTTGACTGTGTTACGCAACTCGCTCTTTATCTGACGCAAGGCGTGTATGACAGTATCGGCATCCGTACCAAGCACGATGGCGACAATCGAGTTCTGTCGCCCATGAGCCTCTTTATTGGTGACAATCGTGTACAGCTCCCCACGGCTCAGCGAGGTCTCGTCAATGCTCAGATGTGGTCCGATATTCTGGGGAAACACACGCCACTGTTCTGCGTGCACGCCCTCTGCCGTGTCCTTCCATTGCCAGTAGCCGCTCAGATGACGCTTGTACTGACGCTCAAGCAGATCTCCGTCTATGTCGAAGAACCACTCAAGAGAGCGGCCCGTAATCGGGTATCTGTCCAAGCATACCTTTTAAAAAAGCCGCAAACTCTTTCGAGAAGCGGGTCCCTTCGGCTACCAAATCCCATTGGCGGCTTACGCTTTTGCCTGTCGTTGCGTCAACCCATCGGCGTCGCTTGACATGGAACGACATCTTGCGCCCCCTTACAGGATAATCCCGGACAACACTCTCCTCATGGAATCCGTTGGGACGAAGCTGTCCGTTTTTATAGCCATCAATGCCGGTATCACGTTCTTCCAGTGTTACATCAAGCGTCTCCCTGGTTTTCTCGACCTTGACAACTTCAAAATATTCCACCATCTCTTCCGGCAGAAGACACTCCGCCAACTCTATGTAAGGATTCTTTTTCATCGCAGTTCGTTTATATCTGCAAAGGTAAGATTTTTATTCCGGAAACACAGGTTTTTTACCATGCGCCTCGGCCTCCTGGAGGGATGTCTCAGTGGTGGATTCAATGTCTTGTACCACGGAATCGTCCCTCCGCGACTCCATTATTATGTATCATGTCTATCCGACCACTCCGCTTCGCTCCATGGCCGGTTACTTTTAGCACGCCCTGACGGGCTCTGATTGGAAAAACATGACATAAGTTTCTTAACTCAACCCCTTTGATTTGACCAATTGGTTATTCCGACCGGAGAAGGAGAACCGGAAAGGAGAGGGGTTATTGTGCGGTCAGCTCGACGACCATAGAGTTGTTGTGGCGGTGGGAGAACATGTCAAGGCCAACTTTCATCAGATAGTCTCCCGAAAGGATTTTTTCATTCTGGATGAACGATGATTTGCGCCCCGGCATAAGGTTGATCTCCCTGACGAGATATTTTTTCGCCGGATCAAGCCCCTGGAGGCGCAATACGGGCAGTTTTCCCTGGAAGCGAGGGGAAAGGTCATATGCGAAGACAACGCCCGAATTTCGCGCTGTATTCACGTATTCCACCGCCATGTGGTTGGTCTCGTAGGGCGAGACGAGCCTATATTGCGTTCCGTCCATAATTGCACCTTCGAGTCTCTTCCAGTTTTTGACAGCTTCCCGGCAGTATTCAAGTTCGTCGGCCGAGAGTTCCTTGAGTCCTATATCGAAGCCGAGTTTGCACATGGAGGCCATGTCGGTGCGGAATTTGACGGATGTCGAGCGGTTCCAGCCCGTGACATGTGCTGCCATGGCTTTCGCGGGAAAGAACTGCGAGAAGCCCCACTGGATATAGGCTCTTTCCACGGGATCGGTGTTGTCCGAGCACCAGAATTCGGTGAAATATTTCAGCGCCTCGTAGTCGCAGCGGGCGCCTCCGCCCGAGCAGAGCATCATGGGCACCTCGGGGTATTTCTCTTTTATACGGTCAAGCACTTTGTAGATGCCGCGAACGTGGTCGATGTAGAACTGGCCCTGACGCTCTCCGCAATAGGGCGAGTAGATGTTCGTAATGGGCGAGTTGCAGTCCCATTTGAAATAGGCCACTCCGGGATTTTCACGAAGAATATTGTCAACTACACTGAAGACATGGTCCTGAACTTTCGGATTACTCATGTCGAGCACGAGCTGGTTGCGGTAGTAATATGTCTTTCTGTCGGGCTGTTCAATCACCCAGTCGGGATGTTTCTCGTAAAGCTCGCTCTTCGGATTGACCATCTCCGGCTCGATCCAGATGCCGAATTTCACTCCGGCCTCCCCGGCTGCGCTGACAAGGGCCGGAATGCCGCCCGGGAGCTTGTCGCGGGTCGCTTCCCAGTCGCCGAGCCCCGCGCGGTCGTTGCTGCGCGGATATTTGTTGCCGAACCATCCGTCGTCGAGCAGAAACATATCGACTCCTAAATCTTTCGCTTCCTTCATCAGCCCCGTGAGGCTTTCCTGATTGAACGAGAAACCGGTGTTTTCCCAGTTGTTGAGCAGCGTCATGCGCTTCCCGAGGCCGTCTTTAAGCGAGTGGTTGCGCGCCCAGGCCTGAAGATTGCGCGAGCCTTGCGACGCGCCCTCCGAGCTTAGAGTGAAAATGAATTCGGGAGTCGTGAAGGTTTCGCCCGCTTTCAGCTCGTAGGTCGAGGCGTAGGGATTTATGCCGGGAAGCACGCGCAGATTCCCAACGTTGTCAATCTCGAATGTGAACCGGAAATTTCCGGTCCAGCCTATCGTCCCCATCAGTACTTCTCCGCTATGCTCCCTGACGGGGCCGTCGAGTCCTATCTCGAAAAAGGGAGAGACATGCATCGCGGCACGACTGCCGAGTTTCGTGTCAAGAATCTTTTTTCCGAACCGGAGCTGCTCCTGACTCATGCGCACTTCCTTGGCCCAGTCGCCGCTGAATTCCGTCAGCCAGTATTCCGAGGCGTTCAGATATAGCATTGCGGAGGCATACCGGAAGAGCGACACCGGCTTCTTCTCGCGGTGGGAGATCTCCGTCCAGGTCTTGATCACGTTTTCCTTAGGATAGACCACGTAATTGAGCGTTACGGACAGAGGACAGCGGTCATCGCGCATATTGATGCGTGTATGCGTGCCGCCGTCGATATTTTCTACCGAGGAACCTTCATAGTAGAGATAGGTCGTCATGTTTCCGTTGCCGTGAGTCACTCCCAGCGCCGGCTCGAAATAATCCTCGTTGCCCGAGGTGGAATACACCTCGAGAGCGCCCGTCGATCCGGCCCCGGCCGGGCGGTTCCACGACAGATTTTTCAGATCTTCCTCCGAGAGAAGACGCGGCCCGAAATATGTCTGATAGAGGCGACGGTCAGGACCGACCTCGAAGGCGAGTTCAGTGTTGTCGGTGGTGATTCTGATGATTTTTCTTTCGGATGGCTGAATGGCGTTGCATGTGAAGGCTACAGCGGCCGTCAGAAGCAGACATAGTAACTGTTTCATGTGTCAGGCAAGGGATTCTGATTGGTTTTGGATTCAGTGCAAATATAGCTAATCCGGCTAAAACAGACAAGCCAGCGGCGCTTTGCCGTTTGTCCTTTTTTGCTTAAATTTGCGTTGCCTAAGAAAACCATGAGAAAACCGGTCATCGTCATATTCATCCTTCTGCTTTTAGAGGCTGTCAGCGGCTGCACATCTCCCGTGCGCCGTCAGCTCGACTGCGCCGAAGCAGTCATGGAATCGGCTCCCGACTCGGCCCTCGCCATCCTCGACTCCATCGACACCGCCTCACTCACCCGAGCCTCTGACCGCGCCCTCTACGCCCTCCTCCTGACCCAAGGACGCATAAAGACCTACGAAGTCCTGACCGATGATTCGCTCATTTCCACCGCGGTCAGCTACTATGAGGACCACGACCCCGATTCCAACCTGATGAAATCGCTTTTCTATCAGGGCGAAATCCTCACAAACAACCGCGAATTCTCCAAAGCCATCATCCCATCCATGAGAGCGCGCGAAATGGCAATCTCCGCCGATAACCCTTACTGGCATACCAAAGCCTCAGAACTGATCTCTACACTTTTGATGAATTCTTATCAGTCCTCCTACTCTATCAGTTACATTAAAGAGGCTATCGAATGTTATGGAAAATGTGACAGACAAATTAATCACAGGTACTGCTTATTAGATCTTGGGGTCGTTTATGGAAACTTGGATAAATACGAAATTGCGACTGATATAATCGACAGTATGTGTGATATTGCCAGAGAAGAATGTGATAGTAACATGTTGGCGTATGGATTAAGTGCTAAATATGCCAATTTATATAGAGCGGGAAATCTAACGGAATCCGAAAACTGTTATGAGGAACTCAAGCGGCTCCAAAGCTTTTATTCCTATAACATCCAGGAGCTATCTTGGAATGTGCAGTCCAATATCTCGGATTCTTCTTTTATGGAATATGAAAAATATATTAGGGATAACTGTAACTTTTCTTCAGCCAAAGATAAATCCAATTATTATAACACAAAAATAATATACTTCAAACATAAAAATTCCCCTGATTCTATAATTAAATATTATGATTCTCTCTTTTCTGTTTTGAATAATGAGGTTGACAATGCTCTCATGCAATCCGTTGTGAAAGCGCAGAAGGAATATTCTGATAGGCGAGTGGGGGAAGAAGTCAAAAGAGCAAATAATTTAAAAAACACGATATTTATTATAATTGGTTTTTCTATTCTTATCTTAGCATTGATATTTGTTTTTATTCATCAACAAAACAGACTGAAACGATCGGAATTGGAGAATAAAATGAAAGATATTATTGCTCTTTCCAGCGATCTCAAACTTAAAGAAAAGAAATTGACGAAACTGACGGCTTCGAATGTTAAAATCAATCAGATTTCTGAGACTCTATATAGAATGAAATGGGAAACTCTTAATGTGCTTTGTAATGAATATTTCGATAAAGATGATAGCGAACTCTCCAGAAAAATGATTCTGTCTAATATCGAAAAAGAGATAAAGAGATTATCTGATAAGCGGAGTCTTGATGAGATAGAAAAAGCCTTAAATAAATATATGGATTGTATCATGATTAAGTTGCGATCACAATATCCGGGTCTTAAGGAAGAAGAATTTAGATTACTTTCGTTAGTTTTTGCTGGATTTAGCAGTAAAGCGATATGTTTGATATTCTCTTTAAAGATGAACAGCTTTTATTCTAAAAAGAGAAGAATTGTAGAGAAGATAGAAGCTTTGGATGCACCTGACAAGAAATTATTCATTAGGAAAATGAAGTGAAACCTATTGGTTGATTGGAAATTAAATAAATTATTGTGCACATTATTTCAGTAAACTATTGATTTATTGAGTTTTAATCTTAGGCCGCATTGAACTGGTTGAATTGAGGCTGTCCTTTATATTGCTTATATTAAGAATGTTAGCTCTGGGCTTTAATGCACGGAAATAATTGATTGAAAAATTATTTCAATTTTTGGCCGAGTTGTAGATTTGTGGATGAATTTATCACAAATTTAACCTTATCATGATTAAAAAATTCTTATTACTTTCATTCCTTTTATTCTGCGGACCGACAGAAATAATGATTGCACAAACTGGTGCCAATTCACAAATGTCAAACACTAATGTTATTCTTAAAGAGAAGAGTAAAGGCGGATATAAACGACCAAAATCACCGTCACAACAACAAATTCTATGCACGTATGAAAATGGGAGTCTTAAATTTCAGTTTGTTATTCCTGAGGGTGAGTGCCAGCTGACGGTAACGGATATGACAACAGGCTTTTCCCGTCAATACGTTTTTGACTCCTCGGCTGAAGCTACCGTCTATGTAGGCGCCCTTACACAAGCCCATATCGAAATCTCGACTGCCAACGGCCACGAATACGAAGGCTGGCTCGATATGGAACCATGATGAAATTATTTCTTATAAAACCTAATCTAACTTAAATCAATCTAACATGAAGGAAATAGTGTATGCAGTCTTGGCTGGAGTGGCTCTAAGTGCCTGTTCGGATGAACCGGTCATTACGGAAACACCTCAGGCACCCGATCCAATGTCGGGATATGTATTCCCCAATTCGCCTTCTTTCAAAGCTACGCAATCGCGTTCAGGTTCGACTTTCGAAACCGACTGGGAAAATTTCCAGACCATTACTATCCCCGGATTAGGAACAATAGATCTGCCTTGGGCTCCTAATTCAATGGGTACAGGCAATCCCAATAAAAAGGATGTAAAGAAAGAGGATGGATGGATTATGGTAGTACATACACTTAATGAAGCCGCAACCATTAACCATTATGTGCAGTCCATTATCCTTTACAATCAAATCAAAGGAATTCTTAAGCTGTATTATCGCCATGACGAAACCAATTTGGACCATAACAACGATTTCTGGAGAGTCGATTTCGATTGCCCGAGTCAGGCTATGACCAATGTTAATTATGCAGTGACAGCCCCTACATCATACAGGAACGATTCAAATTACAGCTATACAGTCAATATAGATCCGAAACAAGGGAAGATGCTCGAAAGAGGATGGAATTATTTTGAGGTTCCACTGGCTTACGATCCTGACATTGCCAACAAATACAGCATGCATGTTAATATTCTCTCAAATGAGACGTTTATAGTGCAGTTGAATACCAAATTCAACGCGACCATAAACGGAACAATCGTTTCGACCCATTCTTCCAATCCCTACGATCCGGTTAAAAACAGCCTTTTTAAATTTGCCGACTCTGCCGCTACACAAGCATTGGAACCTTACATTTCTAAGAATGAAATTGTAGGCGACCTTCTCAAAGGGGTGATCGGAGGGATCAGTCAAGGTATAACGACCACACCGATAAATATGATATTCGATACATTCTTCGGTATGTTCTCATCTTCTCAGCCGACTGTGCAGGATGTCAATCTCACCCTTGACGGAGACGGTTCCATCACCGGGACTGTGACAGCACCAAAACCGACAAATTTCTTGAGTGTCAACACTCCATTAGGAGAGGGTGATACCGGTTTGAAGTTAGGGACATGGAACCTCCGCGAACCCCCCACGATCTACATGCATCCGGTGGGTGTCATTTCCGACATCGTAAATCCCGAATACTTCACTTATGACGAGAATGTCTATACGTTCCGCAACTCCGGCAATTACAACGTGCCGATTGTCTTCAATCCCCAGCTCGTACCTCATATAAAGAGTTATCGGGTAGAATGCACTCCTATATATCGAATCTATACCGGAGCAGACAGTATTCCATATTATCCGGGTAACAGCGCGGATGCGGGTTCACTCGGTACTATCAGCAGTGCAAGCGTTCAGCCTCTGACCTATCCTAATGAGTATTCCTTCACCACAAATCCCGACAATCCCAACAAACCCACATATTTTGCAAACTATGCATCGGGGATGGCCACATGCTGGCATCTGTGGCATCAATTCGGCAAGCCCGATGCAGGCCGTTTCGGCTACGACAGCCAGTATTACAAATATGTCTATGCACCTGCCTGCAATGAGGAGAATTATATTCGCGGAGGCGGTTTCAAGTATGACGCACGACGTATGTATCTGAAAGTATCGGTTTATTCGGAGATGGAATTCGAAGGGAAGACATTCAAGACTCTTGAAACACGCACATACAAACCGCGTTTTGAATGGGATCCGGCCCTTGTCAGCAAATACGGCAGGCTCAGTGTGGACGATGTCTATTATTACGCCCAGAGAGATGATCTGCTCCGTGTCATAGATAATAGAATTCTTGAACGTAAATAATCGATTCGAACTTTGTTGCTACGCTCTACAAGTCAAAGGCATCTTGCTACAAAAAGTCAATGTAATAGATCTAACCATATTAAATCAACAAAGAGATGAAACATTTAAAAACTTTGCTCGGAATGGCGCTTGTTGCCTCCTCAGCCTTTGTTGCAGCTTCATGCAGCGACGACGATGATGACGCCATCAACCGCTGCGACAGAAAAGACTGCGAGATACTGCAGGGAATTTTCAACGAAATGGGTATTACGGTTGACTCGGATCCCACGAAATGGCCCGGTGTCAGATGGACCGTGACGGTGAATCCCGACGGGATAAGGCGCGTGCGCTCGCTCTCGCTGACGGTGGAGGAGGGAAGTCATCAGATTCCGGAGAATATAGCGGACCTGTCCTATCTGCAGGCGCTTTACTTAAAAGGGGGCGGAATATCGGGAACGCTTCCCGAATCGCTCTGCGCGCTGGGACAGCTTGACACACTCAGCATCTACGCCACTTCGATGACGTCGCTACCTGACAACACCTTCAATGGACGCATGAAATACGTGAATATTATCGGAAACCAGCAGATGAAGTGCGCTCTGCCCTCGTCCATAACCTCGCTCAAGGGAATAGACAAGACGGAGACGGCTGCAATGTCCAACTATTCATTCAGCATAGACTCCAACGGTTTCACCGGGGAAATCCCTGCCATGAGCGGAGTCAACATACTGATTGCAAGAAATAATATCACAGCTTACGATTACTCCAACACCTTCACGGCTACTCAGAGCATGAAGGATGACGACACGGAGGAGATATGGGGCGTTGCGGCTCCGGTGAACAGACTCGGCGGAGAAGTGCCTGCTTCGGTTCTTGCCGACACATTAGCCTCGATACATTTTGCCTATCTGGTGCGTCCCAATCGTCAGAAGGGAACGGGCTTCACCAATTTCTATAGCCGTCAGGAACTGGTGAAGATGGCAGCTGAATTCTATGCCAATCATCCGGAATACAAGAATCTGACCAAGCTACTGTCGGAGACCTCATTCTGAGGCAGACATAAATATTGAACAAACACACGACGGACAGTCAACGCGAACTGTTCCACAGGCACCGGCGGTCATCGTGAAGAGATGGCTGCCGGTGTTCTCGTTTATGTAGGCGTTCTCACGCAGGCCCATATCGAAATCTCGACTGCCAACGGCCACGAATACGAAGGCTGGCTCGGCATGGAATGGTGAACATAGAAGGAATAAGAGAAAGATGGTTGATGATAGGAATGGCAATAAGATAAGAATGGAATATATCGTGATAGAATAAAAATGGCAGAGAGAAAATCATATATAATGTACCGTCCACATGTAGGGTAGTCGCTTTGCGATGTATGATTTGCATATCCAACTTCCTGAGGCATTCTCCTTATACGGGCCGAAGGCGCGTCCCTATAGGATGGGTAATAAAATAAACTGGAATCGAATTATAAAACCTTCAATAATATAAATCATGAAAAGAATCTTATTATTAGCTATGGCGGCGTTGTTTGCATGTAATGCGTTCGCGCAGAATAATAGTGACGAACGAGGTTTTACAGCAGGAATAATGTTCGGACTCAGTCAGACACACCATGATAACTTCATAAATAAGAAAAATCATATCGGTGTCATAATTACGCCCCGTCTCGGCTACCGCTTCAATTCTTGCTGGGAAGCAGGTGCACTTTTCCGCTATGAGAAGTTTAGCGAAGACTTGAACTATTATGGCATCGGAGGCTACGGAGAGTATAGTTTCGTGCATTTCAACAACGGTCTGCGGATGTTTGTAGATTTACAGGCTTATCATAGCTTCCCGGGGACGGATATAGACGGTGGAAACGAGGAGTCGTTCACGGAGGTGGGATTTGTTCCGGGAGTGGCTTATCGTATAGGCCATAGTCCCGTGGATCTCAAGTTGCGTTATCTCTTCGTGGGTTTCAACCATGGTCCTCGCTATTATAAATCGGAAGCACCCGGATGTCTGGGGCGCGGCGATTTCATTCTTGACGCTGCGCTGCGCCGTCTGGAAATCGGTGTGTCAGTCACGTTCTGATGCAGGCAGCGACTATTTCAGGGAATAAAAGCAACGAGGGGATGTCATCACGACGTCTCCTCGTTTAGATAATAAACCAATCATTATCACATTTCTTGCAATGGAAAAAGTAATTTTGCTATGTATCAGAAGAACACCAGGGGGAAGGAATGGTTCATGATTTAACACAGATTAACTATTTTGACGCCAACTCTTGATGTCAGGGATAGGGTAGAAGAAAACAATTATCAAGGGGTCAACCGAAATTTTCGCCACGTCGCGTCAGAATACCGGCTTTTTTGTTTATATTTGTAATCGGGAGATCGGGCGACCTGTCACAAACCGGACTGGCTGTCGCCTTTTTGTCTCCAATTAAAAGACGTGGGCTTTAAAATGGCTCGACTGCCGGTTAACTTTGCAACAGAAAACAAACAGATACGATACATGGCTAAAAAAGAAACCTCAAAAAAAGGAGCGGCGCTCGATCCGCGCACCGCTAAACTCAGCGCTCTGAATCAGGCGCTCGAGCGCATAGAAAAAGACTTCGGCAAAGGAAGCATCATGAAGCTCGGCGACGAGGTCATAGAGGATGTCGAAGTGATCCCTACCGGTTCCATATCGCTCAATTACGCGCTCGGTGTGGGCGGTTTTCCCCGCGGCCGTATAATAGAGATCTACGGTCCGGAATCGTCAGGTAAGACAACGCTTGCCCTGCACGCGATTGCCGAGGCGCAGAAGACGGGCGGAATCGCCGCTATGATCGACGCCGAACATGCCTTCGACCGTTTTTATGCCGAAAAACTCGGCGTGGACGTCAACAATCTTCTGATCGCGCAGCCCGACAACGGCGAGCAGGCTCTCGAGATAGCCGAGCAGCTGATCCGCTCGGCAGCCGTGGATATTCTGGTTGTTGACTCCGTGGCCGCCCTGACACCCAAAGGGGAGATAGAGGGCGACATGGGCGAACGCAACGTGGGTCTGCAGGCACGTCTGATGTCGCAGGCCATGAGGAAGCTCACGGGCGCTATTGCACGCACGAACACCACGTGTATCTTCATCAATCAGCTCCGCGAGAAAATCGGAGTGATGTTCGGCCCGAGCGAGACTACCACCGGCGGAAACGCCCTGAAGTTCTATGCTTCGGTGCGCATAGATATCCGCTCCAGCTCCACCATCAAGGACGGCGACGATATTCTCGGACGCCACACCAAAGTGAAGGTGGTGAAGAACAAAGTTGCGCCTCCCTTCCGCCGCGCAGAGTTCGACATCATGTTTGGCGAAGGAATCTCGCGCAGCGGCGAGATCATAGATCTCGGAGTTGAATACGGCATCATCAAGAAGAGCGGATCATGGTTCAGCTATGAGGGCTCGAAGCTCGCGCAGGGACGCGACGCGGCCAAGCGCGTGATCATGGACAATCCCGAACTTGCCGACGAACTCGAGGCCAAGATCATGGAGGCCATGAAAGCCAAGGCTGCGGCTAAGAACGCGCCCAAAGGGGCGGCTCCCGCTGTGGCGGCGAAACCGAAAAGCGACGCCATGGATGACCTCGACGACGATCTCGGAGATCTGGAGGATGACCTGAACGATGATTTCTCCATCGAGGAGGATCTCTGAGAATAAGAAATATCAGAAATTACATACCCGCTAAAGAGAAGACCGGTCCCGTCAGGATCCGGTCTTCTCTTTAGCCATTTCAGCGGCCGAGCAGCGAGTTGAACAGTTCGATGTAAAGGTGGGCCACGGTGACCGACGAAAAGCGCCGGCGCACATCCTCATGTAGAGCGTCGCGGTCGGGGTTCTGTTCAAGCGCCCAGACAATGCCTCGGGCGAAATCGTGGGTGTCGCGATATTCGGCTATGTAGCCGTTGACCTTGTGTTCGATGATGTCGGCCTGTCCCCCGCGGCCGAACGAGACGGGGAGGGCGCCTGCCGCAAGACCCTCGATGAGGGTGCCGGGGAGCGTTTCGTAGAGAGAGGTCGAGATGACAACCTTTGCGTGGGCGTAAAGCTGGCGGAGCATGTTGCTGTCGTTGATGCGACCGAGCTGCTGATGGGGAAAGCGCAGGCCGTCTAACGAAGCTTTGTCGGCTACAGACCCGAAAAACACGAGCATTGAGCGCGAAGCGATGTCGGGTCGGTTGTCAAACAGATAGTTGAGGGCTTCGATAGCCATGGGCAGTCCTTTGATCGGATCATCGAGCCTTGCGGCGCCCATCAGGATTATGTTTTCGGCGTGTCCCAGCCGATCGATTACCTGGGTGGGACGGGTGAAGAAGGAATCAACCGGGAAAGCGTTGTGGATTATACGCACATCCTTGTCGGCAAGAAGTGAACTGCGGGCCGCGCATCGTGCAAGCCAGTTGCTGACGGCCACAAATGTAATTCCGGCGCTGTCATAGAATTTCTTTTTCTTTTTCCATATGCTGCGTGACAGATCGCGTGCCGATCGGCCTGTAAGGAACTGGCAGTGGCCGCACTGCTCGAAATATCCGCGACATTCCTGGGCATGATGGCAGATTCCGGTCAGGTTCCACATGTCGTGCATCGTCCAGACTATCGGTTTCCCGAGAGCGGCGAGTTTGCGCAGTCCGCGGAAGGAAAGAAGTCCCTGGTTTATCCATCCCAGCAGCAGCACGTCGGCTTCGGTTACCCAGGGATGTTTCCAGACGGGGAGCCCGTCGGAAGCGGTCGAGACCTTGAACAGGTTCTCTCTGGAAAAGCCGTTGCGCACGAATATTTTCAGTCGTTCCCTGAAGAAAGACGTTCCACGCGAGGGGCGAGGAGCCGCTTCGGTAACAAGATCGTCGTTGCTGTATCGGTTGAAGACAACCATCCGGGCATCCACTCCGGCATCGCGCAGAGCGTAGAGCAGGCGGTATGTGACTATGGAAGCTCCTCCAAGCAGGTCGCTGTGGCTGATCAGGGTTACTTTCAGGGGATGTGTTGTTGTGCCGGGTGTTTCTGTCATTGTGGGGTGGATATGATATTTCCGGTGTTGACTATTCTTATGTTTTTGAGTTTAAGGCGCGCTTCGAGATACTCGCGCAGCTTCCGGGTCTGGCTTTCGTTCATGGGGGACGTGAACCGGATCAGGGCAAGATTGACCGTGTCGGTGCGGGCGCTGTCCTTGACCGAAGCGAAAATGTTGCGGCTCACGGATATGCCGGCTACCTGCGGGAAGATCACTTTCATTTCAGGCACCACCTCGGCGCCCAGGTCGTCAGTGGCCTTAATGCGGTCAAGAACGAGATGGAGCGAGTCAAGCTGGCGTTGCTGGCTGCTGATGGTCGATTGGGCCAGTTCGTAGAAATCCTTTATTCCGGCCGCCTGATCGTTGTTCTGCTTCACTATGTTGCCCCCCTGCAGCAGGATCAGGCGAGTGTTGGAAAGACCGTAGGCGTTCAGGCGCGATGAAAGTGCGAGTCTCAGAGAATCGAGCGGCAGCGGACGGCCTATAAGGGTTATTGTAATGGTCTTTTCGCCTTTGACCGACGAGGCTTTCTCGGAAAGTACCTGAGTGTCGGGGAACACGCATTCCGCGGCGACGAATTTCGAGGCGAGCATCGTGAATTTAGTCTGGTCAAGCATGCGCCATGTCAGCCAGATGCTCGGAAGCATCGTCAGAATGGCGAGGGTATATACTATTCGGCGCACCCGTTTCGCCCGGTTGTTGTCAACCGTGTCGGCCGTCTTGTATCGGAGAAGCTTGACGCCGAGGAAAGTGGCGAAAGCTATGTAGATGGAGTTGATGATGAACAGATAGCTGGCGCCGAAGAAATAGTTGAACTGCAGGGTGGCAAGTCCGTAGCCTGCAGTGCAGAGAGGCGGCATGAGGGCGGTAGCAATGGCCACGCCCGGAATGACGTTGCCTTTCGATGTGCTTCCGATAGCCAGTATGCCCGCGAAGCCGCCGACAAACCCGATCAGGACGTCGTAGATGGTCGGAGAGGTGCGGGCGAGCAGCTCGCTGTGGCCTTCGCTGACGGGGGAGATGATGAAATATATCGTGGAAGCCACCACAGAGAATCCGGCGGCCATCACAAGATTGCGGAGGGCGCGTTTTATAAGCGCGAAATCACATATACCGACGCCGAGCCCAATTCCGATTATGGGCCCCATCAGCGGCGAGATGAGCATGGCGCCAATGATGACGGCGGTGGAGTTGGTGTTGAGGCCCAGAGAGGCTATCAGGATCGCGAGGACAAGGATCATTATGTTGGTCCCGCGAAACGAGACGCCTTCGCGTATGTCCTGTTCGGCAGAGGTCTGCGGAAGCAGCTGGTCGCTTATTCTGAAATAGTCAGAAAAATACCCTATGACCTTGTTGACAATATCTGTTTTCATCTCTCCGTTGGTTTGACTCTTGTAATAATGGGGTTAGTGATGAAGCTTTTTCCTGATAGCGTCGATCGGCAGCATTTCGCGAAGGGTTATTTTCTCGACCTTCAGAACGAACCATAAATAGAACACTATCATGAGAGTACCAACGCTCATCGAGATCCAAATGTTCCCGAAATCCATGAGTTTGAGCGCTCCGTAGAGAAGCAGGGACAGGCCGGTATAAAGGGCTATGCGGCCAACGTGGTAGTTTATGGGGAAATATTTCTGTCCGAGGAAATAGGAGAGCACCATCATAGTGCCGTAGCAAGCGAAGGAAGCCCAGGCCGAGCCGTAGTAACCGAATCGCGGAACAAGCGCTATGTTGAGAGTGACGACAACAGCCAGACCTATAAGCGTCAGCCACATTCCCCACCGTGTGCGGTCAGTCAGTTTATACCAGAGCGACAGATTGAAGCAGATGCCGAAGAAAAGCTCGCCCATCATTATTATGGGCACAATTCCTATACCCGAGCGGTAGCCGGGACCGATGAGATGCTCCAGAAGGGGCATATAGACCATTACGGCGAGGAAGATAAGCATGGCGAAGGCCACGAACCATTTCATCACCGTGGCATAGGTCTGTTTCTTATCCTCGCCCTGAGAGCGTGTGCGGTCGAAAATAAACGGTTCGTAGGCATAGCGGAAGGCCTGAAGAAACATCACCATTATGACGGCGAGCTTGAAACATGCACCATAGACGCCGGTCATAGACATTCGTTCGGCCTCGTCGGGAATGAGATGGGGGAGCAGAATCTTGTCGAGGTTCTGGTTCATAATGCCGGCGAATCCCAAAACGAGCAGCGGCCACGAATAGCGCAGCATCTCTTTGATGATCTTTGTGGAGAAACTCCAGCGGAAACCGGTCAGTTCTTCCCGCAGCAGCGGGAGCATGCATGCCGAGCTGACGAGATTGGAGAGGAATATGTAGCCCACTCCGAATCCGGGGTCGTAGAACCAATCGACGGTTGCAGGGGCATGGGCCATGAGCCAGGGGCATGCGAGGATGAAAAACAGATTCAGCGCTATGTTTATGCCTATTCCCGCAAGCTTCAGGATGGCGAATTTCACGGGCCGGTGACGGAAACGCAGATAGGAGAACGGAATCGACATGAAAGCGTCGAGGGCCACGCAGACAGCCATCATCATTACGAACGACGGATGGGCGGCACATTCCATGAGCTGCGAAATCGGAGAGAGGAATATGGCCACAATGGCCACGAATAGCGTCGATGTGACGGCCAGAGAAGTAAGGACGGTCGAATAGACCACGGATGATCCGCGGTAGCGTTCATCATTGGCAAAGCGGAAAAAACCGGTCTCCATTCCGTAGGTCAGAATGACAAGAGCTATCGCAACCACGGCATAGACGTAGGTGACCACTCCGTATTCGGCCCGGCTGAACACATTGGTGTAGAGGGGGACGAGAAGCCAGTTGATGAATCGGCCTATGATGGAGCTTGCGCCGTAATAGACGGTATCTTTTGCAAGAGATTTTACAGAACCCATTTTTTATTGTTGACCTTTCCTGAAATAATACACTTTAGAAGAGCGATCCTGTTTCTGAAGGACGCGTGTGGCCGAGATGCTGCCAGGCGAGGTCGGTGACTTCGCGGCCTCGGGGAGTGCGTTTGATGAATCCTTCCTTTATCAGGTAGGGTTCATAGACTTCCTCTATCGTGCCGGAATCCTCGCCGAGCGCTGTGGCTATGGTCCCGAGTCCTACCGGACCGCCTTTGAATTTGGTTATGATGGTTGTCAGTATCCTGTTGTCGATCTCGTCCAGCCCGTAGCGGTCGATGTTCAGGGCCTCGAGGCTGTAGCGGGCTATTTCCGGATCGATCTTTCCGTTGCCTTTGACCTGAGCGAAATCACGCACGCGCCTGAGCAGGGAGTTGGCAATTCGCGGAGTTCCGCGACTGCGCAGCGCTATTTCCCTTGCCGCCGAGGGGAGGCACTCGACGTTCAGCAGCCGGGCTGAGCGGAGAATGATTCTCTCCAGCACTTCATGGTCGTAATATTCGAGATGACAGTTGATTCCGAAACGGGCGCGCAGGGGCGATGTCAGAAGACCGCTGCGCGTAGTGGCTCCAACAAGGGTGAAGGGCGCAAGAGAGAGCTGCACGGAGCGGGCTCCCGGACCTTTGTCGATCATTATGTCGATCCTGAAGTCCTCCATGGCCGAGTAGAGATATTCCTCCACGACGGGACTCAGGCGGTGGATCTCGTCGATGAAAAGGACATCGCGTTCCTCGAGCGAGGTGAGGATTCCGGCGAGATCGCCCGGTTTGTCAAGAACGGGTCCTGACGTCACTTTGAATCCCACCCCGAGTTCATTGGCTATGATGCCGGAAAGAGTGGTCTTTCCGAGTCCGGGAGGGCCGTGCAGCAGGAGGTGGTCCAGAGCTTCTCCGCGCATGCGTGCGGCCGCAACGAACACCTTCAGGTTCTCCACTACTTTGTCCTGGCCGGAAAAAGAGTCGAATTCCGAGGGCCGCAGCGCCTTTTCGATATCTTTCTCGCCCTGGGCGAGCGACGCGCTGTCGCGTGCCGAACGTATGTCGAAACCGTCTTCCATCCGCACCCCCGGGTTATTTCTTTGCGTAGAGTACAGGGTTGGTATCTGTGTCGTTATACATCTTCATCTGTCGATAGACCTTCATGTATTTGCGGCCGGCCTCGATGTCCTCCAGAAGGGTGTCTATGGCCTGTGTCAGGTCTGCGCGCTGTTCGGTCAGCACGTGAAGTTTTGCCGCACATTTGGCTATGTGGTTCTCCGAAGCGTCCGTGCGTTCCACTTCCCGCTGCATGTGGTAGATTTTCAGCGCGAGAATCGACAGGCGGTCAAGAGCCCAGGCCGGGCTTTCAGTGTTGATAGTGGCGTCAGGCTGCACTTTGACATCGGCATATCTGTTGAGGAAATAGGTGTCGAGCTCCTCTACCATGTCGGTCCTGACCTGATTCGAACGGTCGATGCGACGTTTCAGGGCCAGCGCTGCCACCGGATCGATTTCCGGATCGCGTATGATGTCTTCGAGATGCCACTGGACGGCATCGACCATGTTTTTGGCGTAGAGCGTATGTTCTATCGTGCCCTCCTCGTAGGGGTTCTCGATAACGGCATCCACGTTGTCGAACTTATGATAGTCTTCGGTTGCCTGATTGAATATGTCGAAGCTTTTTTCTGCAAATTTCATTGGAAGTCTTGTTTTAAGGTTGGTAAAAAGAGATTTCCCGGTTTCTCAATAATCTTTCTGGACGGGAGGAAGGCCGGTGTCGCCTATTCTGTCGAGATAGGCTTTGCGAACATCGCTCCATTTGTAATACGGACCATTGAATTTTTTAGCCGGAAGCGTCACTTCCTTCTCGTTGAAAAGGACTTTTACGAGAACATCGTCGGCGGTATATTTGCGCCCTTTAGGACGATAGAAAACCATCTGGACGTTTGTGGCCATGGGGGTGAGGTCATAGAGGTGCCAGAAAGAATCCAGCTCGTTGAGATCGTTGACCTTGCGGCCGTATCCGTCGAGATCCATCAGGGTGACGAGGGGAACTACGACCACGTCATGTCCGAAACGGAGATTTGCCGAAGGTTTTTCGCTCATTATGGAGGTGTCGGCGCTCTCTATCATGTTGTAGAGAAGATAGCGCTGGCGTAACGGAGCGGCCCCCTCGGTCAGATCGGAATTTCCGTAGCTGATGAACCATGAAGCGTCGCCGCGCATGGCATCTTCCTTGAGCGCATCCTCGCTGAAGAGATCCCATGTCGGAGTGGGTTCCTCGAGGCTCTGCGAATTGTTTGTGACGCGCAGAAGGGCCGAACGGAGTTCAGGTATCTTGATGCTGTCCTTCGCGAACTGCGGGTCGGAGATGATGAGATCGATGAAACTGTAGTCCGACGGATAATCTTTCTTATATTCCTTGAGAGCCTTTTTTGCGGCTTCGGAAGAGACTTTCGCGTTCGTAATGCTGTCGTTCTCGTTGTTCATGTAGAACATGGTGGCTCCGGAGGCGTCAGAGGTTATGTTGAGGTCGGGATTGAACGCCTGTAGGGCTCGAAGTTCGTTTTCCATCGAGAGGACGCAGCGGATAACGACGGTGGATTTCGCATCCACGTTAGCGTCGCCTTTGAATACTTCCGGGAAATTACGTGTCATGCGTTCTGCAATCCCGCGGTGCTGCCGCGCGCCGAGGGGAGTGAGTTCTCCGCTTCGTCCGCGCGATTGCTTTTCTGTTTTGCGCAACTGCTTCATCAGTTCGACGCCGCGCGGAGTGAGTTTCCCGTTGCGTTCGGCCGGGCGCAGCAGGTCGATTGGCTGTCTATACACCCAGCTCCCAATGTGCCAGCGGCTTCCGTGGCGTCCGTAATGCTCGATGTGGAACGGTTCGTAGCCTTTGGGCGCAGCAGTCAGTTGAGGCAGAGGATTTTCAGGATAGGGATAGGCATAATAGTAGTTGGCATACTTGCGGTTGGCCTGAGTTGGTTCAACGGCTTGTGCGCCGAGAAATGTGAGAGCCAGTGCCAGCGGGGCAGCCACGCGTCGGGTCAGTGATAGCAGTTTCATGGAATATTATCTGTGGGGTTAATTATTGCGATATGGTTCATTGAGCGCCGGGGCGGGGAGCCTTGTTGGTCTCCGCAGGCTGGTAGCGCGAAAGGTCGTCGATCAGTTCGCCTATATTGACTGTGCCGTCCTTTGTGAGTTCCTTTGTCTTGTTGGTGTTTCGCTTTTCCATCGAAGTCCCTTTGACGGCCCAGAGGAATTCGAGCATCTTGACGGCTCGCTTGTTGGTGGCGGTGCCGGGAGTGGAGAAATATGGATGGCTTGCGATAGCCTGTATGTCGCCTTCGCGCAACGCCGTGATCAGGGATTTGTATTTCTCGCTGCGGAGTTTGTCGATGGACCAGACGGAATGCTCGTTAAGGTAGGCTATGTCCGCTTTTTCGGCGGCTTGAGCGAGAGTGTCGGTTTGAGCCGGGGTTGATGCCGCTGTGTTTTCTGCGGGTGTCGAAGGCGTCGGCGCGACTTCTTCTATGGCTTCGGGTGTCTGCTCGGTAAGAGGAGCTTCGGCAGCCTCCTTTCCGGAGAAGAGGAGCATAAGCCACCAGACGACGAGAGCGATGGCAATAACCGAAATGCCGATTATGATCAGGCGCATGTCGATTTTCTGGGTATTGGCGGATTTCTTGTCATCGGAGCTTTCATTTTCAGCCTGAACGTTGTCGGGCTTGTTTCTTTTCTCGGATATGTTCTCGAATTTCGGAGCGACCCGTTTGTGCGGGCGTTCTTCCCATTCAGCCGACGGTACGTTAGGAGTCGGCGTCTGGGTGGTTTCTTTTTCTTTTATATCCGTTTCCGGCATCTGCTCCGTTGTTTCTGGCGCAGCCGGTTCTTCGGCTGTGTTTTCTTTGACAGGCGCGACGAATCTCGCCGTAGAGGCGGTTTTGTCAGGCGCGGTGCGCAGGTCGATGTTATAGGTCTCGGGATTGTTGCCCATCAGACGGTGGGCGCGGAATCCGTGAAATGAACCTGCGCGAAGGCTGTTGTATTCCGGAGTGTTTTTTTCAAGAGTGATGAAATCCTCTATTATGCGTCCGCCGCCGAAATCGAGGCGTAGCCCTATTTTGCGGGCTTCAGGCTCGAGCACTATTTCGAGGGGGGCTGATTCGGAGAGCTCTTCGGGAGTGAATTCGCGCGAATAGGTCCCGAAATTCGTGGAGGAGACAGCGATTGTCACTTTCCCGTCGTGGAAATCGGTGTTGGATATTTCGAAGGCGCCTTCCGTGCGTGTTGCGGTGCGTCCGTTGATGAGGACGGTATAGGTGTCGAGCTTGTTGCCGGTGGCCGATGTTACGGAATAGGGCACCGATCGCGTGAAAGATATTCCTGCATGGAGCGGAGTGTTCACGATCAACGCGGGCCCGTTGATGCGGACATAGCGGTTCGTGGTGCCGACCTCGAATTCCACGGTCTGAGGATCGAAACCGGAGAGCGTGTAGGTTACGGTCAGGTGGTCGGAAAGTTCGACCATGTCGGCGGAGGCAGTCACATTCTCGGGACAGACAACCGCGAGCGCCTTGTCAAGAGGCTCCGTTATGACCGGTATGGAAGATTCGGGCTGCATGGAGACCGTGGCCGGAATTATTATCACGCCCTGATAGGGAAGATATTCCTTCTGGCGCGGAAAGGCCATTATGTTGGCCAGATCCGTGGTGGAGATGTATGAGCGGCAGCAAAGTCCCGACGCGGCAGCCGGTTCGTCAACCCGGGCATCGGAGCGCAGGGGCTCTTCGGGAAAACCGCTGTCGGAAAGCGTGCGTATGAGAGTTTCGTGGGTGAGGCGCGTTCCGTCCACGAGCGTGCGGCGGATCGTTCCAAGCAGGTTTACGATAGGTCTGCCTGCCAAAAGGACGTCAGGATCCATTCTGACGGTAATGGCGAGAATGGTCGAGGTGCCTTCGTCGTTGAGCATGAAGTAGGTGAAGGCCCTCCGGCCGCCGACCTGCCACATCACGTAACCGTCGGACAGATTGACGAAATGGGCGGCAAGTTTGCTGAGAGAGGGGAGAGCGATGGTAGGAGCGGAATTGAAGCTGTAGTTGACCGGACGGTCGGCGTCGGTCACCACGCTTATGGCTATATCAAGATAAGGATATTTTGAACTCATTTTCCGGAAATGTTGAATGTCGTTGCATGTAACGGATGGAGCGGTCCGGCGGACCGCCCGGCTATCAGATGCAAAAATAAGCAAATTCCGTGGATTTACCCTCCGGGGCTTTCAAAAACTTAGGGAGCGTTTAATAATTAATGTTAAACGCTCCCATTCGGTTTCACGGTGCCTTCCGGCACTCATGATGTGTTACTTGATGTAGTTCGATACTTTCAGATTTGTCAGTTCCGACTTGAAGTTGCCGGCTTTCTCGAGCGGGAACACGAGAGTGCGCACATCGGCCATCTTGTTCTTGCCGTTGTAGGAGTAAGTGCGGATGTTCATGTCGTCAACAAGCTTGCCGTTGACATAGAGTTTGGTGCCCTTGTTGTCGCCGGTGACCTTGACATGGAGTTTTTCTCCGGGGAGGATGTTCTGGCGGAATGTGACGAGCTTGTCCTCACGGCTGAAGGCGAGATTGCCCGAAACGGGATCGCTGATCCAGAACACGGCGTCGGGGCTCTCGAAGAGCTTGGTGCCTTTTTCCTCGGGAGCGCCGGTCAGATCGAACTCCACGGTGTAGTCATAGCCTATCTCCGGAATGGGGAGAGTCGAGCCTGCCTTGACGCGCGGCTGCTCGAGGACTGTGGCGGGTGTTTTGCCCTGGCGACCGAGATAGTTCACCCCGGGAGCCTCCGACAGGTTTCTGCTCTGTTTGTCGAAATCCTCGAAAGGCATGCTGACTTTATCGGCGTTCCATGTCTTTGCAGCGATTGTGGGCAGTGAGTGCATGACGCGGTGGTGGATATCCTTGACGGTGGTTCCGTTGTTGGGATGGTCGTTCCAGACGGCGAACATTCCGCCCTCGATCTGCTTCAGCGTGTCGCCGGAAAAGACTTTGCCTCCGATGTTGGCGGGAGTCCATTTGTCGTAGAGCATCTTGTTGTTGAGATAGTCGTAGTAGTAGCCGGCGTTAGGCACGATATAGACATATCCGTCGGGGATGGAGACAACGTTGTAGCCCTTTTCTATCATATCCTTCGGGTCAGCGTAACCATTGTACCAGCAGTACATCAGGACATTGTCTGATTTCACCGGCTGTTTTCCCTTGGCATGGGTGAGAGCGCCCCACACGGCGGGACGTTTGCCATATTTTTCAACGTATTTGATATAACGGTCGGTCAGATAGCGGAATTTCTCGACAACAGCGGAATCGCGGTTGGAGTATTCGTCGGTGCCGATGTGGACTTTCGGGCCGTTGAACACCGGATCCTCACCTTCCATGTATTCGGCGAAGAGTTTGTCAAGGAACTCGTAGGTCTCCGGTTTCATCAGGTCAAGATGGTCGCGGCCGTATGCGTCGTCGGCCGAGCTGATTTCAGGTTTGTAGCGTGAGAATGCGAGTGAATGGGCCGGAACATCTATTTCAGGAATCACTTCCACTCCCTTCGTGGCTGCATATTTCACGAAATCACGGAACTCTTTTTTCGAATAGGAGCCGTCGCGTGCCGTGAGGCCCGGGAATGTCTCGCTTTCGAGGCGGAAGGCGGCCTGCGTCTTGTCCCAGTCATCATCGAAGTAATATTTGAATCCGTTGTCGTTCAGATGGATATGAAGCGTGTTCATCTTGTAGTAGGCCATGATATCGACAAGCTTGTAGAGATAGCTCATAGGGATATATTTGCGTCCGCAGTCAAGCATGAATCCGCGAAGCTTGTATTCCGGCGAGTCTGTGGCGGTGCCTACAGGCAATGACTTGTCCTCGCTGAGTTCCGACATCTGCAGGAGGGTTCTGGTTCCCCAGTAGAGGCCTTGGGCTGTCGGTGAGGTTATGGTCACTCCTGAGGGTGTCACGCTGATAGAGTAACTTTCAGCATTGGCGCGTTTGCTTGGCTTGATGGCAAGGCTGATGTCGCCTTTGCGGGCTTTTTCTCCGTTCTTGACCGGAAGGTTTACGCCGGTCAGTGTCGTATAGTCCTGGGCCATCATTTGAGCAATGCGGGCTGCTTCCGGATTCTTGCCGTCGGTGACAATACGGCTCGAGGAAGCCGAGGGAGTGAAGCGGCCTTCGCCGCCTTTCCAAGCCGCCAGCTCGGGTACGGTGAACGGCTTTTTGTTGACTTCAGCCCAGGCGGGGACTGTTGCGCATGAGGCACCCAGCAAAAGCGCCGCGGCAATCATGGTCTGTTTTAGATTCATCTTTTCGGGTAAAGTTAGAATTGGAAAATACTTTTCCACAAAGATAGTCAATCCATCCAAATTACCAAAGCGCTTTTCCGTTACCGTTATCCGGTTGGCGATAATCCGCTTTTCATCTGACGATTCCCGAGCGAACCGAGCTGCCCTGGCCAATGTCGTCGCTCTTGGTCTTCTTACCGTAGGAGAACGAATAGGTTATGCTCAGCTGAATGTGGCGGTGGTAGCCGTCGCTGAAAGTCGTCGCTTCGGTGCGGTAGTTGCGGTATATGTCGGTCAGGGTGCTCGATTTCCATGACGACTGGAATGGATTGCGCAGCTGCAGGGAGACTGACCATCCGTTGTTGCCCCACCCTGAACCCAGAACGAAATAATAGGGGTTGCGGCGTCCGTGGACAGTGGGTGTCACACTGAGCTGGCGCGTCTCGTAGGAGAGATACGTGTAGAAGTTACCGAAAAAATATTGTGCCGAAGCGCCTCCGGCGGCAAAGAATCGGCTGTATTTTCTGTAACCGGTCCGGCGCGCATTGTTCAGACTTGCGGTCGCGCCGATGGTCAGAGAGTTGTCGAACAGTCTCAATGTCGCCCCGAGACCGTAGGAGAGGTGGGTGAAACTTCCCTCTTTGATCCAGGTCTGCAACATCATTTGCTTTCCGTCGATTTCAGTCGGGATGAACTCGGCGTCCATGGGGCGGCTGTGGTGTTGCAACTGAGCGAATGCGTTGAGGTAGAAGTTACGGCGGGGAGTGTAATTGTACTGCAGGTTGAAGGCGTTGAACAGCCATGATTTCAGCTCGGGATTGCCCTTGACGGCCAGCAGTCGGTTTCTTACAACGATATTTGGGCTACGTTCGGTCACCGGAATTGTCCAGTTGCTCATCTCGGTCGAGAAACTCAGCTGATGTTTCTGATTGAAATTGAAACCGCCGGGTATGAAATACGACCATAGCGGTTCGTTGTAGTCGGCGCCGGTGAATTTCACATGGGAGTAAAAGAAATTCACGCTGGGATCCGTCCAGAATTTTCCGAATGCGAGATTGCCTCGCGCATTCAGATTGAAGTCTGTCCGGTTATGGCGTATTCTCGCAGGTACGGTGCCTTCGTAATCCAGACGGTTGCCGGTGGTCGCGATGCGCGTTCTGAACGAGATCGACTGGTTGCCAAGCTTCTTGCGCAGATTCGCCGTCAGATACATGTCCCAGGCTTTTTCTCTGACGTCATTGATTGCCAGCGCTTCTTCCTCGCTGTATTCGCTGTAGCTCTTGTTGTGGGAATAGGTTGCGCCCGTGTTGATCGAGAGCATGGCCGAATGCGGAAGAGTGAACTGATAGACGCCTTGCCACGACGGCGATACTTCGGTCGATTTGCGGTGGAAGACGGATTTGCTGTCGGGGAAAGTCTGCGGAGTATAGGATGTGAGATCGGTCGAAGAGGAGTTGGGCTGACGCGTGGCTTTAACGGAAAAGAAATTGGATATGACGGTTTTGTCCGTCTCATACTTGGCCCTGAACGACGCGAAGCTGCTGAGCGTTTTGGAAAGGTTTTCCTCTGTGGCGCTTCGGCGCGTAATATCTCCGTCGGCAAATCCGAAGACGGCGGTCTGGTCCGTGCCGCTTCGCGTGTCGCGGTGACGCGTGTGCCCGGCCGCGATGTCGTAGGTCATCTTGCGGAACGCGAATTTCGAGTTTATGCCGTATGAGCCGTAATTACGGACAAACTGCCGGGTGGCCCTCAGTTTGGTATATCCGCCGTATTCATATTTCACCATGATGAAGTTGACGGCATGGAGAGCGCCCTGAAAACGGGGATCTGTCGGATAGTCGAGAATTTCCACCCGCCTGACGTCCTGAGTGCGCATCTGTGCGAGTTCTTCGGCCGACGCGGGCTGATAGTCGATGAAGGTGGAGATGCCTTCGCCCGAGAGAGTTGACAGCTTGTCATCCTTCAGCCCGACGACGAGTGAAGGTATCGACATGAATCGCAGCAGTTCCACTCCTCCCGAAGCGACGTTCTTTTCCCGTTTTGTCGGGAGATAGACCGTGCGGTCGCCGGCAAAATGCCGCGCGTCGGGTGTGGCGGTCACATTTTTAAGCTCGACGGGCAAGATTTTCATCGTGACATCTCCTATCTCGAATCCGTCAGTCTTGACCAATGCGGGGCGGTAGCCGATACAGGTCACTTTCGCTATTACTTCGCGGCGGTCGCAGGGGAGCGAGAAGACACCGTTGTCGTTTGCACGGCCGTGGGTGATGACGAGCGAATCGCCGGGAGAGAGAAGCATGACTGTGGCGAACGGTACCGCTTCGCCTTTCTCGCTGACAGCCCGACCGGTGTAGCGGAAACGTCCGCGCTGCAACGCCTCGACATACAGGCTTTTGCCATCCATGACCACCGACACCGGACAGCCGGCAACTATCTGTTTCACCGCTTCGAGCGGGGTGTCGGCACTGACCGTGGCCGAGATCGAGTATTTGTCAAGATCGTCATAGATGAAGTTGATGTCGAGTTCGGGGTTTTCCCTGACAAGAATTGAAAGAGCGTCGGAAACCGGGATGTTGCTGAACACGCGGTTATAGCGGGCGGCGGCCGCCATGGCTGTCACAGTCATGGCGAGAATGATCGATATGATACGGTTCATGATTACTTAACTGTGATGACGTCTCCGTTGAGGGAGATGTCGATTTTGTCGAAATTATTGAGTTGTGCCACGATCTGCGCGGGAGTGAGAGATTTGTCCCATTTGAAGAAGAGCCGCAGTTCTTTGACACGCGGGTTTTCGAAACGGACTTTTGTCCCGTAGTTTACCGATATTTCTTCGAGAATCGATTCAAGGGTCTTGTCCTTGAAGATCACGAAATTCGACCCGGCGGCTTGCGTGACGCTGTCGGTCTTTCCGGTCAGCGTGTCCTGAAGGGATAATGCGGTTGCTGTCCCATCGGTTACGACTGTTTCAATGGTCTGAACGTCGGAAGGGAGGCGCCCCCGGTCGCTGTTGCGGATGACATAGGCCACGGCTGCCGCGGAAGTCACCGCAATCGCCGCCACAGCCGCCGCGCGAAGCCACACGGGGCGCCGACGGCGTACCTTAACTATGTTTACGGGCTTTTTGCTTTCCGTTGTCGCAGTCACGGTTTCCGCCGCGGCAAGCAGGTTATAGACCTCAAGAATCTCCTTGTCGTTCAGCAACTCCCGCAGCTTATCGTCGGAAAACCGTTCGGGGTGATCGAAAATTTCCAGTGCAAGTTTATATTTCTCCATATCGGCTGAGTTTTTCTCGAAGGATTGCAAGGCCCTTGCAGAGATGTTTATAGACCGCCACGGTTGTAATCTGCAGCTCGTCGGCTATCTCGTCATAGGTCATACCGCTTTCGAAACGCAGTTTCATCACGGTTGCGCAGCGCGGGGGTAGTCCGCATTCCATGGTCTCACGGATTTTATTCAGGGTTTCCTCACTGAATAAATCGTGACTTTCCGCAGATGATTCGCTTTCTATGAGCAGATGGCGTTCGACACGTTCCCTGACTGAAAGGTGACGCAGCCAGTTGCAGCAGCGGTTGCGGACCTGAATCAGGAGAAAAGTCGTCGGAATGGGTGAACCGGCCTCCGTTTCCGCGAGCGATGCGAACACGTCCTGCACTATGTCGCGGGCCGTCTCTTCGTCGCGCACAAGAGTGAGGGCATAATTGAGCATGCGCCTGTAGTGGGTGCGGAAGGTTTCTCCTATGTCATCTCTTCGGGTCATTTATCTTTATATTCACCTCTAAGTCCGTTTCCCTAACCTTCAGTCGGTAAAAAAGTGAAAAAACTGCATCCCTCTACATGAGAAATGCAGTTTTTCGTTTACTATTAAGCGGGACGTCAGTCAAGCTTGCGCACAAAGAGGAGTCCCTGGGTGTCGTTGCCGCCGTTGCCCTTTGCCTGAACGTCGAGATAGAACGGAGTTCCGGCTTCGAAAGAGTTGACGGTCAGCTTATATGTACGGTGTTCGCCGATCTTTACAGTCTCTACGGCCGAGTCAGTCTGGTCGAGAAGCTCGTCGCGTTTAAGCAGCTTTATCGCACCAAGTTCAATGGCGTTGGAGCCGCGCGTGGGTATGAAGGTAAACTCGTAGGTTCCGTTGCCGCCAACTTTGCCTGTGACATCGAAACGCACTGTGCCCATGCGGTCCGACTGGATCTGAAGCGGTTTCCATTCTCCTGAGAATTTGCCGAACTGGGCGTATGCCGAATAATCGGGGGCGAAATAAATGGGGAGGGAATAGTGGGTGGGTGTGACCACGGTTATGGCGCGGAAGTCATCTTTGTTGTTGACTTTGACAGGTCCCGTATATACGGCTGAATGGACATTGGGATAGCTTCCGTCAGTGGTGTAGCGGATCTGAGAACCTTCTACCGAGGGCGAGAGGGTGAATTCCACGCCTCCGGCGGGGAGCTCGGTCATTTTTTCTATGATGGGCTCGGGAACGCGGTAGCTGCATTCCATGTAATCGAGACGCGGATAATGGGTGGATACGCGGGTCAGGAAGTCCTTGTAGTCACGTTTCGATTCAGGCGCCCATGCCACCTCGGAAACTGCGAGCATGCGCGGGAAGTTGAGATATTCGGCATAGCTTTCCGAACGGTTCTCGTTGATGTTGGGGATTTCCTGAAGAACGGTTCCGTGGATGAACTGGTCGCTCCAAAACGAACCCTGGACGCCGAGCACGGTCGATTTGTCGGAGTAGTCGTTGACCGGCATCGAATAACACTTTTCAAGCGAGATCGGGGGCATCCATGTGGCTGCCTTCACTTCGCCCGGAGTGGAAGATTCGGGGAAGTCGAGATACATGTGGGTTGCCGGCGTAAGGATCGCCTTATGTCCCCCTTCGGTAGCCTGTATGGAATCGGCCACATTGTGCCATATAAGGGCAGCCACGGGCTGGGTGACTTTTCCGCGCTGGATTATCTCTTCCCAGCCTACGACGGTGCGGCCTTTCTTAGCCATCATGTCGGCAACCACATTGGTCAGATAACCCTGCAGTTCGGAGGCTTTTGTCAGACCGAGTTTCTTCATGAGCGCCTGGCAGTCAGGACAGTTCTCATAGCGCACATAGACAGCTTCGTCGCCACCTATGTTGATGTATTTCGAGGGGAAAAGTTCCACGGTTTCGTTGAGCACGTCTTCCAGAAAGTCGATGGAGCTCTGTTTGCCGGCGCAGAGAAGGTCGCGGCTGATGAAATGCTGGAGCGGCATTTCGTGCTGTTCGCCGGTGCAGGAAAGCCACGGATAAGCCACTACAGCCGAGAGAATATGGGCGGGGAACTCGATTTCCGGGATGATCTCCACGTTGCGTGCGGCTGCATAATCGAGCATTTCGCGGATGTCGTCCTGTGTATAATAGCCTCCGAGACGTTTGGTATCAGGACCGGCCCAGGCGCCGACCTCGGTCAGGCGCGGATATTTCTTTATCTCCAGGCGCCAGCCAGAATCGTCGATGAGATGGAGCTGCAGCTTGTTGAGCTTATAGGTAGCCATCATGTCGATGTATTTCTTGACAAACTCCTTGTCATAGAAATAGCGGGCCACATCAAGCATCATGCCTCGCCAGGGACGGGCGGGCGCGTCGGTGACGGTAACGGCGGGAACACTCCAGTCAACGCCGCGGACCGGACTTTTGCTATATACTTCCGCAGGCATCAGCTGAAGCAGCGACTGTATGCCGTAGAAAACGCCTCCGGCGTCATGGCCGGTGACGGTGATTCCCTTGGGTGTGACCGACAGGATATATCCTTCCGCCTCCTTTACCTTTTTCGGATCGACGGCAAGGAGTATGTTTTGCTGGCTTTTGGTGCCTTCAGAGGTCCTGAGGTCCATTCCGGAGGCGCTCCACAGGCGGTTCCGCAGTATATCCGCCTGAGGCTTAAGCCCTTTCCCATAGACAATAGCGGTAGAGGGTGTGATTTTGAACGAGCCTTGCTGCTCGACAATACTCATGGGAACGGGAACGATGGTCGGCTTGGCTGCAAACGCCGGCGATGTTGATGCAAGACATCCCAGTATTGCGGCGGCAGCGGCCGCTCTGAGCATTTTCTTGCAGCTGTGAAAACGGTTCTGATTCATTATTCAGGTTAAAGATTTGAGTTTTTATGGCTGAATTAATCTGATGGTATGATCGGTAATCAAGTGTAAAATTAAAGAAAAATCCCCGATACACCAACCCTGTTACTCTTTTTACTGATTTTTAACCCATTCCCGACTCTCGGGGCGCTTAGAGGTTGTACAAATATACGATCTCTTAGTCAAATGGGACAGATTGGGAATTGAATGGATGAATTGGAGGAATTGGGAGCGCGGAAGGACGGGTCAGACAGGGTCGGACAGGTCGGACGGGTTCTTTTTTCCGGAGACTCCTTTTACATCGCAAAGCGATGTCCGTACAAGTGGATGGGGGTTCCGGGGGAGGACGGGTCGGACAGAGTCGGACGGGTCAGACGAGGTCGGGGGGGGAGGCGGACGGGTTCTTTTTCCGGAGGAGGGGCGGTCATGGCTCGCCGCGCATCGCGGTGGAGCGGGTAACCGAGCCAGCGCTCGAACTGAGCGGCCCAGTTTCGCTGCCCGACGGAGCGGGGACGGCATTTTATTTTCTTCGCGGTCAACATGCCGCAAAGTTAGAAAGGAATGGGAGGGTGAGGAAGTCTGTTTCTATAATTGATAAAAAACCTCCGGGGCGTGTGCACCGGAGGTTAAGGTATATCGGAAGAGCGTATGCTCGTCAGAATTCTATGCGGTTTGAGGAACGCTCGGGCCGCTCGGGCGAAAGTCCCGTAGTCTGGGGAAGCGGGGTGCCTTTGCGCAGATTTTCCACAATCTTTTTGTCGCGGTTGAACGCGGCTGATTTTTCGAGCAATTCTATGACTGAGTCATCGTTCATCTGTTCCGGAGTGAGGATGATGTAGTTCTTGCTCAGATCGGAGGTGTCGCCATACTGGTCCAGGAGGACTTTTTCGAGATCTTTAGGTCCTTTGCGCGTTGTTTCGGCAGCAGGACGCGACTGGCCCTGGTTGGCGAGAATCTCGCCCTCCTCTTCGCGTATGGTGACATCGAATCCGGCAGCGAGAATAGTGATCTTCACTTTGTCGCCGAGGTCGTTGTCAACGGTCACACCCCAGATGATATCCACTTCGGGGTTGATTTCGTTGACGAAATTACGGAGTTCCTGAACCTCGGTCATGGCCATAGAGTTGTCGCCGTTACGGCTCATGTAGAGGTTGAGCAGGAGGCTGCGCGATCCGAAGATGTCGCGGTTGCGGAGCAGGGGCGAGTTGAGGGCGTCCTCGATGGCTTTCGTCACGCGGTGGTCGCCTTCGCCGTAGCCCGTTGAGATGATTGCGGTGCCTCCGCCGCGCAGGGTGCGGTCAACGTCCTCGAAGTCAACGTTTATGTAGCCCGTGGTGGTGATGATCTCGGAGATGGAGCGTGCGGCGGTCGAGAGTGTGTCGTCAGCTTTGCCGAACGCGTTGAAGAAGTCGAGGTCGGGATAAATTTCCGTCAGGCGTTCGTTGTTGATGATGAGCAGCGCATCGACAACCTTCGCCATCTCGTCGGCGCCCTCGAGAGCCTTCATGATTTTCTTGCGGCCTTCGAAGAGGAAGGGGATGGTGACGATTCCTATCGTCAGCAGTCCGCGTTCCTTTGCCACACGGGCAACGACGGGCGCGGCTCCGGTTCCGGTTCCTCCACCCATTCCGGCGGTGATGAAGACCATGCGGGTCTCATCGTCGAAAATCGCTTCTATCTTGTCAATGTCGTCTTCGGCGAATTTCTGTGCTTTCTTGGGGTCATTGCCGGCCCCGCGGCCGTTGCCTATCACTACCTTGTTTGGAACGTCCGATTCATCGACTGCTTTCTTGTCGGTGTTGCAGACAACGAATGTCACCTCCTGAACGCCCTGGTGAAACATGTGGTTGACGGCGTTTCCGCCACCGCCACCGACGCCTATCACCATGATGTCGTTGGTCTCGCGCGGAGCCTGGTTCCTGTCGTTGAACTGGCTCGCGAATTTGTCTATGTTGAAATTGTTTTCGTCCATTTTCGTTACTGTGTGTATTGGGAGATCTGAGTTAATCTGTTCATAGTTCGCTGAAATCAGTCGGCATCGTCCTTGAGCTCGTCATCGTCATCCTCGTTTTCATCAAGGAACTTTCCGAACTTATTCTTCAGGTCCTTGAAGAATCCGCCTTTCTTACGCTTTTCGGGCTCTTCGGCTATGGGATCGATCACCGGTTCGGGCACCGGTTCCTCTATCACGGGCTCCTCCTCCTGGGTCAGATCGACAACATCGTTTGTCAAACATTCCTGAGCGCCGTGGATCGCGGCTTTATAGAGGACCGCAATGACATCCGATGCGTCGGCGGCCGATATGCGTGAGTCGGCTATGCGAATCTCGGGAGCGGTGATGCTGCCGACACGCAGATTCATTCCGGCGGTCTTGGAGAGGCGGTCGTTGAATCCGGCCAGACGCGCGCCGCGGCCAACGATTATTATACCTGCGGAGAGATCCGTGGCCTTGAATCCGGCATAATCTATCTGTTTGCGTATGTTGGCAATAATCTCGCCGGCGCGGTGGCTGACATAATTGTTGACGGGGGTGTAATCGACGCCGCCGGGATGCTGATGGGGAGTGGCGTTGCCGGAAGCGTTGCCCTCCTTGCATTTTATTTCTTCGGCCTTCTCCTCGAGATATTTGAGCTCGGTGATGTCGCGGGTTATGTTGCGCGAGCCCAGAGGAAGGGTGGCCATGTATTGCAGATGTCCGTCCTTGTAGATGGAGACGGCTGTCGTTTCGGCTCCGAAGTCCACGAGCATGCAGCCGAGGCGTTTCTCGTCCTTCGTGATGACAAGGTCGCCGAGGGCGAGCTGGCGCACTTCGTAGCCTCCCACGTTGAGCTGCAGCTTGTCATGGAAAAGAATATCGATGTTGCGTTTGCTCGTGGGGCGGCATGTTATCAGGTTGGCGCTGAAAAGGATATTGCGGCCAACGGTGCCTTTGGGATGGGCTACGACCGTTTTGTCGATTATATATTGGCGCGGAACGACTGCGAAAAGGTCGCGGTCAGTGAGTTCGGTCCCCGACACCTCGTCGCGCAGTCCGCGCAGGATCTGGTCGGTAATTTCCATCTCCTCGCTGAGCTGCGTCTCAACATCGCGGCGCACGGAGCAGCATGAACGCCCTCCGAGCGCTACATAGACCGTCGCTATCTTTCGCGGGACAACCTGATTTTCAATCTTGCGGATAATGCGGGCCACAAGTTTGGCGGTTTCTTCGACGTTGCTGACGGCGCCGTAGCGCACGAAGTCAAGAAGTGGCTCTTCTTCCACCGTCTTGACCGTCAGCACGCCTTGGGGACTATAGATTCCTAAGGCTCCTTTGATCTTGGAGCTGCCTATTTCTATGGCAATGATGTTCTTTTCTTCCATCGGAGGGTGAGGTTTTTTATATGTTAGGCGTTCTTTTTTCTTTCTTTGGTTCTTTTTCCGGTTTCTTTGGTACCTGTGTCTCGGACTTCTTTTCGTCCGAAGCTTCTTTTTTAGCTTCTTTCTGCAGTCTTTCGAGTTTGGCCTTGGCTGCCGGGATCGGTTTGTCGGCCTGCACCGGGGCTTTCACTCCTTCGTCGAGTTCGGCCGTGGTCACGCTCGCTTCCTCGTCGTTCTGCTCGTCAAGCATGTATTCCGGGCCTGATGTCACGGCGTTGCGGCGTATGCCGACGACCTGTCCTCGCCATTTCACGGAGATTTCCCGGTAAAAATCCCAGCCTTTTGCCCCCATGACCTTGGAGTACATGAGTTTCAGTCGCCGGAATTTGTCGGGATAGTCGGTCGAGTCGCCGATGTTTATTACGTGTCCGCGGATAATGGGGACGAGTATGATGTCGCCCGGTCCGCGGGCTTCGATCATGGATATCGCGTCGCGCCACTCCGGATCGCTCTCTATGTAGTCGATGAGCGGAATCAGCGAAGTAGCCGGAAAATCAGGGTTGAAATCGCCTTTGATGACAGGGACATCGAGATAATAGCCCGGTTCGGCCGCTATGCGCTTGCCGGCGCGGTTGATGTAGTAGGAATGGCCGGCCGAGTCGAAAATACGGGCCACGGGGCGCATGGGCCAGACATCGATGAGAATCTTGCCCGAGGAAAGCTTGTTGACATTGACACGCTCTATCTTGTCGAACAGATAGAGCATCCGTTCGATCGAGTCTATGTCGATGTCGCTCAGCCGGGTCGAACGGGCCGTTTTGGGCAGGTCGCCAAGTTCCTCCGAGAGTTCGCGCGGAGTGACGAAGTGAATTTCCGAAGTGTCATGGACCGTTATGAGCACCCCCTGGCAAAGGCGGCTTCCGGCAGCGTTGGCCGTCAGAAACCAGGCCACTGCCATATAGACTATGACGAGCAGCGTCAGGCCGGCGAAAAGCCATGATCTTTTCAGGGGTGTCATTTTCATGAGCGGGCGGGAAGTTTTATTATTTCAGGGAGAAGGTTGCAGATGTCACCGGCTCCGACCGTGAGCAGCACGTCGAATCCTTTCTCCGCCAGAGTGGCGACGAGACGGTCTTTTGCGACAAGCTCTTTTTCGGGGGACGTGACCTTGTCAAATATTATTTCCGAAGTGACGCCCGGAATCGGGAGTTCACGCGCGGGATAGATGTCGAGAAGTATAACGCTGTCCGCTCCGGAAAGCGCCTTGGCGAAATCGGGCGCGAAATCGCGGGTGCGGCTGTAGAGATGCGGCTGGAAAGCTACGGTCAGTTTTCGTCCGGGAAAGAGAGCGCGGACCGACTCTATGGAGCTGCGGAGTTCGTCGGGATGATGGGCATAGTCATCTATGACGGCGCGGCCGCCCGGTTCTTTCATCCAGAATTCGAAGCGACGTTTGGGTCCCATGAACGAAGCCATCGCGCTGCGGGCTCTCTCATCGTCGAGTTCTCCGGCAGCCCAGACGGCAGCAAGCGCCGCGATGGCGTTGGTGATGTTTATTTCGACCGGCACGCCGAGCTCTATATTGCGGATAACGCGGTCAGGAGCAACGAAATCAAAGGTTATGCTGCCGTCGGCCCGGCGTATGTTTGCAGCATGGAAATCACCTTCGTCGCGCGAGTAGGTATAGACCTTGACTGACGGATCGGGGCGTTCGCGAAGCTTGAGTCCCGTATGCTTTATCAGTGTGCCTCCGGGCTGTATCAGTTCCGTGAACCGGGCAAAGCTTTCGAGATATGCTTCTTCGGTACCGTATATGTCGAGATGGTCAGGGTCAGTGGCCGTTATGACCGCCACATAAGGTCTGAGATGATGGAAGGAGCGGTCATATTCATCGGCTTCGACCACGCTGTAGGGCGATTTGTCGTCAAGAAGGAAATTCGTATTGTAGTTCCGGAGAACCCCTCCGAGGAAGGCGTTGCATCCTGCGGGAGAACAGTGCATCAGATGAGCCGCCATCGAGGAAGTCGTTGTCTTGCCGTGAGTGCCGGCGAAGCAGAGGGCTTTGCTTTGGCGGGTTATGACGCCGAGAACGGCCGCCCTCTTGACAACCTCGAATCCGTTTTCGCGAAACCATCTCAGGCCCGGGTGGGAGTCGGGGATGGCGGGGGTATATACCACAAGAGTTTCCGCGGGGTCGCGGAACGCTTCGTCTATCGCTTCGGCGGAATCGTCGTAGGTCAGACTGATACCCTCGCTTTCGAGAGCGTGGGTAAGATCGGTCGGAGTACGGTCATAGCCGCCCACACGATAGCCGCGGGCATTGAAATATCTTTCAAGCGCGGCCATGCCTATGCCGCCGGCGCCTACGAAATATATGTTCTTTTTAGTGTCCATGCTTCAGTTGATCAGAGAATAGATACAGTCCGTTATTTTTTCGTCGCTGTCGCGCAGCGCCATTTCCAGTGCGTTTCGGCCCAGTGTCTTACGCCTTTCAGGGTCGGCCATAAGTTGCGTGACGGTCTCTCCGAGCAGACGGGGTGCGTCGGCATCGAGCACCATTACTGCAGCGTCGCGGTCAGCGAGCGCCTGCGCGTTCTTGCGCTGATGGTCTTCAGCCACGTTGGGCGAGGGAACCAGCACCGACGGGATTCCGAGAAGCTGTATCTCGGAAATGGTGCTTGCGCCTGCGCGGGAGACCATCAGGTCGGCTGCACGATAGGCGGCCGCCATGTCGGAGATGAAAGGACATACCTTCACATGGGCTTTCCCGTCAGCCATGGCAAGACACTGTTCATAATAGAGTTTGCCTGTCTGCCAGAGAATCTGGGCTCCGGTGGCGGTGATGGTGTCGAGCGACGCCGCGATGCTTTCGTTGACTGTTCTCGCTCCGAGGCTTCCTCCGACAACGAGCACCACAGGTCGGTCCGCTTCCAGTCCGAGGGCTTCGCGTGCTTCCCCGGGTGTCATGGTAGAGTTGACAATGTCGGCGCGCACGGGATTGCCGGTCATCACGATGCTCCCGGCCGGGAAGAAACGTTCCATTCCGCTGTAGGCCACGCATATTTTGCCGGCTTTGCGCGCGAGCATCTTGTTTGTCACTCCGGCGTAGGAGTTCTGTTCCTGGAGCAGAGTCGGTATGTTATGTTTCTGGGCTTCCTTAAGAACCGGTCCAGAGGCATATCCTCCGACACCGACGGCTATTTCCGGTTTGAAATCCCTGATTATTTTGCGCGCTTTCAGAAGACTCTTGGCCAGCTTGACAAGAACGCCGAAGTTGCGCCAGAGGCGACGGCGGTCGAATCCGGCAACGGGAAGGCCTTGAATCTCATATCCTGCGGCAGGCACGCGCTCCATTTCCATGCGTCCGAGGGCCCCGACGAAAAGAATCTCGGTTTGCGGGTTGCGCCGGCGCAGGGCGTTAGCTATGGAAATGGCCGGGAAGATATGTCCGCCCGTGCCTCCTCCGCTTATAATGACCCTTAGAGGTCTGTTGGCTTTATCGGTTTTCATTTATATGTCGGTTTGCATCCCCGCTCAGAGCTGTGACGGATTGTCGGCTCTGACTTCTTCAGGGAGCATTTCTATTTCATTGTTTATTTCACGTTTCTTGCTGCTGTTGCGGACAGCGAAGCGGCTGACGCTCAACATTATGCCGAAAGCTATCGAGGTGACCAGAATCGAGGACCCACCTTTGGAGATCAAAGGCAGCGGCTGCCCGGACACGGGGATGACTCCGGTGACGATACAGATGTGGAAAAGCGCCTGGAAGACGATGACCAGCGCCATTCCGATGACCAGAAGCGCCGGGAATGCCCGCGAACATCGCGAGGCTATGGTGCTCGCTCTTCCGAGCAGCCAGAGGTAGAGAACCAGCACGGAGATTCCGCCCCAGAGCCCCAGTTCCTCCACTACGATCGAATAGATGTAGTCGGTGAAAGCGAGGGGAAGGCGCGAGGTCTCGCGGGAGTTTCCGGGAAGGACGCCGGTCACTCCTCCGTGGGCCTGCGCTATGTAGCCAAGCATTTCCTGCCGGTTGTCGCTCGTGATCGGTTCCTCATATTTCGGTTTCCCGTTGCCGATGAACGATTCGATACGTTCTTTCCATGTACCGGAACGGGAGTCGCTGTCATTGTGGGAGACCGCGAGATAGACTCCGCAGCACGCTCCATAGACCAGCAACACCACGAAAAGCTTTTTCCCGGCGCCGGAGATGATCATCATGGAAAGGCTTATCGCCATCAGCAGGAGGGTGTTGGTAAGACCCTGAGGGAGCAGAAGACCGCCGAAGACCATGATGACAATGGCCGTGGCCGCCACAGCCTTGCTATCGACGCCTCCGCCTTTGAGCTGGAAACGCGACATTATGAGCGCAACCATCATCGCGGCGGAGATTTTGATGAACTCCGAAGGCTGGATGGAGATGAAGAACAGATTGAACGAACGGCGGGCTCCATTGATATAGCTCCCGAAGAACATCGTATAGACCATCATCGCCACGCTCATGAGCGCGAAGACCGGAATCCAGCGCAGAATTGTGCGGTAATGCGTGCGCTGCAAGAGGCAGATGATACCGAAACCTGCCAGAAGCATGGCTCCATGGCGGATTATGGTGCCATAGACGCCCATTCCCGCCGACACCACTTCTCTCGACGAGGCGCTGTAGAGCTCGACGATAGAAATGATGACAAGGAGAATGTAGATTCCCCATATATGTTTGTCGCCTTTGGCAAGGGGGGCGAGGCGCGGATCGTCTGAAGCCGTCGGTGCGGTCGTCGGTGCGGCTGTCAGCGGTGTGGATGACAATGAGTCGGTCGATTCCATGATTGAGAGCGGAGTAATATGATTTGAGAGGTTAATGGCGGAGATTGCGGACGGCTTCCTTGAAAAGATCGCCGCGGTTCTCATAGGAGGTGAAGAGGTCGAAGCTTGCGCAACACGGCGAAAGCAACACCGTGTCGCCCTCGGTCGAGAATTCCCTGCAGGCAGCTACGGCGTCTTCAAGGGAATGGGTGTCGGCCATGCGGCTTATGTGGGGCGAGAAGAAATCGAGCAGCTTCTTATTATCCTTGCCCATGCAGACTATGGCCTTGACTTTTTTCTTCACCAGAGGAAGAATCTCGGTGTAGTCGTTGCCTTTGTCCTTGCCGCCGAGAATAAGAACGACTGACGGTTCCCGGGTAGAAGGCATGCTTTCGAGGGCATACCAGCAGGAGTTGACATTGGTTGCCTTAGAGTCGTTGATCCAGCGGACGCCGTCAATGTCGGCCACGAATTCCAGGCGGTGTTCAACGCCTTCGAAATTGGCCAAAGCGCGGCGTATATCTTCCTTTTTAATGTCGAGCAGACAGGCTGAAAGTCCTGCGGCCATGGAATTGTAGAGGTTGTGGAGTCCGTTGAGCGAAAGTTCGGCGCGGGGCATCGACATTGATGTCTCGGGAGTCTCGAAGACGAGATTGTCGTCTCCTCCAACGTAGGCCTTAGTGTCGCGTTCCACATGTTCCGCGAAGGGGTACATGCGCGCTTCGGTGGTGACCTGTTCGAGCTGACGGCGGATAACCGGGTCGTCCTGCCAGTAGATGAAGGCGTCGCGGGGCGTCAGATTGTTGAGTATTCGGAATTTTGCGTTTATATAGTTCTGCATCTTGTAGTCGTAGCGGTCAAGATGGTCGGGAGTGATATTGAGCATGACGGCGACATTGGCCTTGAAGTCATACATGTTTTCGAGCTGGAAAGAGGAAAGCTCGATGACATATACCTCGTGGGGCTCGCGGGCAACCTGAAGGGCCAGACTGCGGCCTACGTTTCCTGCGAGGCCAACGTTGAGGCCGGCATCGTGCAGGATATGGTAGGTCAGCATCGTAGTTGTCGTTTTGCCGTTGCTTCCCGTGATACAGATCATTTTCGCATCGGTGTAGCGGCCGGCGAACTCTATCTCCGAGATGACGGGGATCGACCGGTCGGCAATAGCTCTGACCATCGGTGCCGTAGGGGGTATGCCGGGGCTTTTCACCACTATGTCGGCGTCGAGAATCTTTTCGGGAGTGTGGTGTCCCTGTTCCCATTCTATCCCTTCGGCGTCGAGCATGGCGGCATAGCGCGGCGCCACAGTGCCCATGTCGGAAAGGAACACTTCCATCCCTTTGTCTTTGCCGAGAATTGCGGCGCCTACACCGCTTTCTCCTCCGCCGAGCACTACGAGTTTCTGTCTCTTCTCTTTGTTGTTATCCATCTTCTTTTTTATCGTATTTTGAGCGTTACGAAAGTTATGGCGGCAAGCAGTATGCCGACGATCCAGAATCTTACGACCAGTTTCTGTTCAGGCACCGGATTGAACGGACGGCGCAGAAGCGCGTCGGTGCAATCGGATGCCGATTTCTGGAAATGGTGATGAAGAGGCGTGCATTTGAATATGCGCCTCGGGGTTCCGTAACGTTTGCGGGTATATTTGTAATATGTTACCTGAGCCATCACCGACAGGTCCTCCACGAAGAAGATTCCGCAGAGAATCGGCAGCAGCAGCTCTTTACGCGTCAGTATGGCGAATACGGCTATGATACCGCCTATCGTTAGGCTGCCTGTGTCGCCCATGAATACCTGTGCGGGATTGGCGTTGTACCACAGGAACCCTATCAGGGCGCCTATGAATGCCGCCATGAACACCACTAACTCAGAACTTTCCGGAATATAGAGAATGTTGAGGTAGGAGGCATATATGACATGTCCACCGAGATATGCCATTATCAGCAGCGCGACGCCTATTATGGCCGAACATCCCGCGCAGAGTCCATCGACGCCGTCGGTCAGGTTCGCACCATTGGAGGTGGCCATGACCGCCAGGATGGTGATGAGCACGAATACGATCCACCCGGCTGTGACGGCGTGGGGGCCACACCATTTGGTCAGCCACTGGTAGTTGAAATTGTTGTTTTTAACAAACGGTATGGTGGTCTCGGGGCTTTTGACATTCTCCGGTTTGTATGTGACCACTGTTTCAGTAGTGTCGCCGGTTTTGACCTCCATGTTCTGACGTACCACGATGTCGGGGCTGAACCACATTGTCAGGCCTACGATCAGACCGAGTCCTAACTGGCCTACAATCTTGAACTTTCCCTTCATGCCGTCCTTGTTATGGCGTTTCAGCTTTAGGTAATCGTCAAGAAATCCGAGAATTCCGAGCCATATAGTGGCGATTATCATCAGAATCATATAGACGTTGGAGAGGTTGCCCAGCAGCAGGCATGGAATCAGTATGGATATGATGATGATGATGCCGCCCATGGTGGGAGTGCCTTTTTTACTGTTCTCTCCCTGGATTCCGAGATCGCGCACTATCTCTCCCACCTGCATGCGCCGCAGCCGGTCGATTATCTTGCGCCCGAAGACCAGCGCTATGAACAGAGCCAGCACGAATGACGCTCCCGAACGGAAGGTGATGTAGTCGATGAGCCTTATGCCCGGGATTCCGCTGTCCTGCAGAAGATTGAATATATAGTAAAGCATGATGTGGAGCGGTTGTGGTTAGTTTTGCTTTTCGAATACCTCGCGAACAATCTCGCGGTCGTCGAAATGATGCTTGACGCCGCATATTTCCTGATAGGTCTCATGTCCTTTTCCGGCAATGAGCACCACGTCGCCCGGCGAAGCGAGCATTATTGCGGTGCGTATGGCTTCGCGGCGGTCGGTTATGGAAATCGTGCGCGAACGCAGTTCGGGGGTGTCCAGACCGCTTTCCATTTCCCGTATTATTTCCGCCGGGTCCTCGTTGCGCGGATTGTCGGAGGTGAGGACAAGACGGTCCGAGCGCAGAGCCGATTCTTTTGCCATTATGGGGCGTTTTCCGGCGTCGCGGTTTCCGCCCGCGCCGACCACGGTGATTATCTTTCCTTTCTTTGCCAGAATCTCGGCGATGGTGTCGAGCACGTTCACAAGCGCGTCGGGGGTGTGGGCGTAATCCACGATCGCCGTTATACCCTCGGGCGAATGGATGGTCTGGAAACGGCCTGCCACCGGCACGAGGCGACTCATATCGACAAGTACCTTCTCTGGATCCCAGCCGAGCAGAATCGAGGCTCCATAGACAGCCGTCAGGTTGTAGGCGTTGAAACGTCCGGTGAAAAGAACTTCCACTTCGTTGCCGTTGAACTGCATCAGAGTTCCGTCAAGCCGGCTTTCGATGATGCGTCCGGTGAAATCGGCGTCTTTTCTCAATGAATAGGTGTATTTTTTTGCGGCAGTGTTCTGTATCATGAACGATCCGTTGCGGTCATCCGCGTTGACGAGGGCGAAGGCCGACGAAGGAAGAATGTCGAAGAACATTTTCTTTGCATCGCGGTAGGCTTCAACTGTCTTGTGGTAGTCCATGTGGTCGCGGGTCAGATTGCTGAAGACGCCTCCCGCAAAGGTAAGACCTGCGATTCGGTGCTGATGGGCGGCGTGGGAGCTGACCTCCATCGCGGCATAGCTGCAGCCTGCCACCACCATGCGGTGGAGCAGCTCGTTGAGAGTCAGGGGGTCGGGCGTGGTCTGGGTAGCCGGAACGGCTTCGGAGTCTATATAATTGCAGACGGTTGACAGAAGTCCGCATTTGTAGCCTGACATGCGTGCCATCTCGTAGATGAGGGTGGCCGTGGTCGTCTTTCCGTTGGTTCCCGTGACTCCCACGAGGCGCAGCTTGCGCGACGGATTGCCCCACCATTGCGAAGCGAGATATCCGAGAGCGACTGCCGAATCAGCCACCTTGATATAAGTGACATTGGATTCGAGGCGCTCGGGAAGCTCCTCGCATACTATCGCGGAGGCGCCGGCGAGAGTCACAAGAGGGATGAACTTGTGGCCATCGACATTATATCCGCGCACGGCCACGAACATGGATCCGAGTTTTATCTTACGGGAATCACATTCAAGCGAGGTTATCTCTTTGTTTTCGCTTCCAATAATCTCTTCGACCATTATGGCTGAGAGCAGGTCAGACAGTGATTTCATATATAACGTAATTTTTATATTCTACAATGATCATTCTTTCAGTGTCAGATAAATTTTTTCGCCTTTTCTGACTGCGCTTCCCGGAGCGGGGACCTGTCCGGTCACGCAGCCGCGGCCATTGATGCGCACCTGATAGCCGGCGCTCTCGAGTGTCTTCAGAGCGTCGCGCAGGCCGAGACCGAGAACATCTGGCACTCCTCCCGATTTTTTCGCTGGAGATGCCATGACTGCTTTACGGTTGCCGAGACTGAGCGATTTCTGGACCCTGTCGTTGCGTGCCGGATCAAGAGAGGCATACATCGTGGGGACAGGAGTGTTGTTGTGTTCGCCCTTCGTGTAGCTGTCATCGTAGTCCAGCATGCCTCGCGAGTAAAGCGCTTCGGCCACTTTGCGTACGATAGTGCCGGCGTTGGAGGCGGCGCCCATTGCGTTGCGTTTGGGATAGGAGACAAGCGCTATGCAGGTGTAACGCGGCTTTTCTTCGGGGAAGATTCCGCAGAAAGCCAATCGGTTGACGCCTCTTGTATAGCCGATGCCCTCTCTGTTGATGTTGGCTGTCCCCGTCTTGCCTATGATTCTGACCAGAGGCGACTGGAGGAAATGGCGCGCTGTTCCGTGTTTGCCCCAGACCACGGCCGAGAGCATTTTGCGCAGTGTGCGGGCATTGGCCTGAGTGCAGATGCGGTCACGGATGTTTGTGACGGGGTAGATGGTGTCGATGCCGTTGCCGATGAGTCCGCGCACCAGACGGGGGCGCACATAGACGCCGTCGTTGGCTATGGCGTTATAGAGCGACGCGGTGTAGAGCGGCGATATCTCCGTGCAGTAGCCGTAGCTCTGTTTGGCAAGCATCTGGCGCCCAAGGTCGTCGTTTTTCAGCGGAATGAAGTTGGGTACCTCTTCGCCGGCTATGCCGGAATTCATCGGCTCGAGGAATCCGAGTTTGCTCACTCGCTCGCGGAAAGCCGGTGGATTGGGACCGAAGCGGCGGGTGATGATCTTGGCCATCCCTATGTTGGATGACTGTTCGAGCACTCCCGTGATGTCGGCCGAAGCTATGAAGTGGGAGTCCTGGATCGCCTTTTTGCCATAGTAATACCATTTGTCGCCAAGAGGGATCACTTCATGGATATTAGTGACGATGCCGTCCTCGAGGGCTATGAGCATCGAAAGGGTCTTCACTACGGAGCCCGGTTCATAGCCGAGAACGGCGCGATTGCGGCTCTCGATGTATCCCTCGCCGGGCCGGGGGCTCAGCTCGAGATTGGCAACAGCCTTTATGTCGCCGGTGGCTACCTCCATGAGTATGACCGTACCCCAGTCGGCCTCGCAGAATTCAAGCATCTTGTTTAGCTCGTTTTCCACAATGTCCTGCATCTTTATGTCGATGGTCGTGCGGACAGTATAGCCGTTGACCGGAGGGATGTCTTTCCATTTGACTATGGCGGTTGTCAGGGGAACTTTCTTGGTGTAGCCCGGTTTGCCGTAGAGCAGGGAGTCGAGCGCTTTCTCGAGCCCGTATTTTCCGTGGACGCGCTTGATCGAGTCGGTCACACCCACGGCGCCGATACTGCGCCGCGCCATCGCTCCGTAGGGACGCACGCGGACCGATCGCGACTCGACCTTGAAGCCTATAAGCTTGCCTTTGCGGGGCGCTTTGGCCCGGGTGCGCGGGAAGGGGAAGGTTTTGACCAGTTCGCATTCGAAGAAAGATATGTCGCGGACAATGGCGAATGATCTCGACCATTTGTCCTTAGGCCGCTTCAGCGGTGAAAGAAGATACTGGCGCCACTCTTTGGCCGATTTTTTCGGGAAATGGGCCGCCAGGCTGTCGGCCACCCTCGGAACAGCCGTTTTATATGAATCGACGTTGAATTTGGGATGACGCAGGTCGAGGCATGGAGTGTAGAGAATCATATTTGTGGCCAGGACACTGCCGTCGGCTGCGAGAATTTCCCCGCGTTCCGGTTCTATGGTGTCGATCTCCGACAGCTCTTTTTCGGCGAGCTTGTTCCAGTGGGGAGCCGAGAGAACAGTGTTATCGACAAGCTTATACACGATGCGGCCGGATAACAGCAGTATGAACACCACTATTATTCCATAACGGATCAATATGTTGCGCCTGTTCTCTTTTTTCATTTGTCGGTTTTTAGACGGTAAGGGGGATTTTCGCTCACGTGCAGATTAAGATTCAGGGAATCGACCATGGCCTGCATGGAACTCTCCCTTATGCGGCTCATGTAGCGTGAGCGGCAACGGATGAGTTCGGCGTTTACAATTGCATATTCTTTGCTCAGCCGGGTGACCTCCTCCATTTTTGTCTGACAGCTGTATTTGCCGGAAATATATGCCAGTATCATGAAGACGCCAAGGATCAGCGCGAGCCAGTTGCGTGCGAAGAGGTCGGAGCTGACAATCTGCCCGAAAAGCAGTCGGCGCATCACGGAGCCGGACCGTTCGTCGGTGCCGCCCGCGTTTTGTTTCCCTGTTGTGTTGCTGTATGTTGACATAGATAACTTACACCTTTTGGGCCACGCGGAGTTTCGCACTCCTTGAGCGTGGGTTTTGTTCAATCTCTTCGGCCGACGGCACTATCGGTTTGGAATTGACCGCCTTGAAGGGCCTATAGACTTTGCCGAAGAAGTCTTTCTCTATTCTACCTTCGAAATTGCCGCTCTTGATGAAGTTCTTGACAAGTCTGTCCTCGAGTGAATGATAGGTTATAACGGCGAGACGTCCGCCGGGACGCAGGGTCTTCAGGCAGGCCTGCAGAAACTGTTCGAGAGCCTGCATTTCGCCGTTGACTTCTATGCGCAAGGCCTGGAAAATCATCGCGAGTTCCTTCTTCTCCCGTTTGGGGGATATGAAGCGGGAGCTGATTTCGCGCAGCTGTTCGATGCGGGTGACGGGACGTCCTGCGTTGCGCTCGGCCACGATGGCGGCGGCGAGACGTTTGCCGAAAGGAAGTTCCCCGTAAAGGGTGAAGATTCCGGCGAGTTCCTCTTCCGAGGCTGCCGACAGGAGGTCAGCTGCCGAGCGCGAGGCATGGCGGTTCATCCGCATGTCCAGAGGGCCGTCGAAACGGAAGGAGAATCCGCGCTGCGAGTCATCGAAATGATGGAACGAGACTCCGAGATCGGCAAGTATGCCGTCAACGGTGTCATGGCCGTAGAAGCGCATGAAATTGCGCAGAAAGCGGAAATTGCTATAGACCATTGTAAACCGCGGGTCTGTCATGGCGCGGCCGACGGCGTCTTCGTCCTGATCGAATCCGTAGAGATGTCCCTGAGGACCAAGATGTTCCACGATGGCGCGGCTGTGACCTCCGCCGCCATAGGTGGCGTCGATATAAATGCCGTCGGGGCGCAGGTCAAGCGCTTCGATGCATTCGGGTAGCAGGGCCGGTATGTGATATACGGGTTCTTCCATAAGACGGGCGGAAAAATATCTCCTTAGAAACAGGACGTAAAGTTACGATTTTTCGTCCGAAATTTACATAATTAAATTCCACTTTTTTTGAAAAATTTTAGCACAACTTATTTACATTCCCGCAATTAACTGAAAAATAGTTAATTGCGGGAATGCTTCGGGTTGATATATGCCGTTTGCAAATGTAAATCCTATCGGTTCTGTCCGAGGTTTACATTGGCCGATGAGCTGATGTCGAACAGGAGTTCCTGGGGAGTCCCTGAAACGGTTCGGGCCTTGTTGCCGGAGAAGGTGAATCCATCGACTGAACGGACGCCTATTCTGACGGGGCGATCAGATATGAAAGTGTTGTCGGTGACGGTGATATTCCTGTGGACATAGCCGGCATCGGAAAGCACGTTTTCGGGAGCTATGCTGATAACCGGATTGCTGCACTGCTCGAAGACGTTTCCGGAGATGGTCACGTTCTCTACGGCGCCTGATTCGAACCATGAGCGTCCGTCATCGGCTATGAGGATGGCCGCCATGGGACATTTGACGAAACGGTTATTCCTGATGACAACGGGACGCCATGTGGTTACCAGAATGCCGCGTGTCGGGATCAGGGAGAAGTATGAGTTCGTGATGCTGACGGTCGGACACCATGTGCGGTTCTCGACTATCATTCCCTTAAGCGACGCGGGGACTTTGGCGCCTTCGACGGGGCGGAATCCTTCCATCGTGATTTCCGTGTTCCGTTCATCAGCCATGCGTGCGCTCCCTACCACGAAATAGCCTACGGGGAGAAGAGTGGCGGGATCGGTGACCGAGACGGTGTCACCTTCGGTGAATCCGAGGAATCCGAACGTCTGGTGGTGCATGTAGCGCGCCGTCAGTTTGTTACCGTTGATTTCGGTTATCTTCAGGTGTGTTCCGTGGATGTTGATCGGGTCGTCATGAGCACTCCCGAAACGGCAGTTGTCGAAACGGACAAGACCTCCGCAGCTCGATACCTGGAAGAAATCGGCGAATCCCACAGCCGTGCGGTTTGTTGCCGAGTCGGCCCAGCACGTGATGTTTTCTATAGTGATGTTTTTCGACAGCTGGCTGACAACCCCGAAGTTGCCCATGAATTTGAACCGTATGCCTGAGAGGGTGACGTCGGTCGAACGGTTGACAAGACCGGCGACTTCGCTTCTGATAGCATGGCGCATCTGAAATGTCTCTCCGGGAGCGCACGCAGGGGCATTGCCGGAATAGCTGAAGCGTAGCGTCCCGGGAGTGACCTCCTCGACATTTACGGCAAGAGCCACGGGCGAGTTGCAGCGCAGATTGGTGCCTTTGGCGGGGCTGAAAAGCTGTGCTATGCCGTCGGTGAATTCCCATCCGAATCCCTTCCAGTACAGTTTTCCGTCACGGATTTCGTAGCGGGAGCGTTCGTTCACTTTTGCCAGAATGGAATTGTCGGTGCGTTCTACGACAGTCATTTCCGGAACGGACGGATCGGCGGCATCGACAGTCAGGCCTGTCAGTCTGATGTCGGTGCACGAATCTATGACCCATGGAGTCATCTCGCCGTGGGTGAGCAGTGTGGCCTTGCCGTCGCCGTTTATGGTCACGTGCTTAAGATTTTTCAGAAGCAGCCCTATATGTTTGTTGGCGGTCTTGTGTTCTGTCTCCGACGCTGTGTTGCTCACTCTGTAGTAGCGCACTAAGCTTTTCTCTTTGGAAAGGTTGTAGGTGCCCGGCGCAAGTCTGATTTCGACAGGGCCTTTGGCTTTTGAGGCTTTGCGCAGAGCAGCGTTGAGAACTTGTGTGGCGTCGCCCTTGGGCGGTTTTACGTTGATTACTTCAGCTGATGCCATGACGCTGATGGAAAAAAGCGCCAAGATGGCTGTTGTCAGTTTCTTGATCATAAGTGTTGAGTGTAAGGAATAGGTATGAATGGTAAGAAGAAATACTTTAAGGCGTGGAAGGAATAGTGAATACAAAGCGTGCGCCGGAGCCTTCATAGGATTTATCGACATATATCTTGCCTTTCATGAGATCGGCTATCATGCGGCAGATGCTGAGTCCGAGGCCGGCGCCCTGCGACATGGGCGACAGTTTTTCGAAACGTTCGAATATGAGCTCTTCTTTTCCTTCGGGGACCCCGATGCCCGAATCCGTCACGGTAAAGGTAGTTGTGCCTCCGACAGTATCGACTTTGTAAGCGAGCTCTATGAATCCTTCTTCGGTGAATTTGATGCTGTTCAGGAGCATGTTGACGAGCACCTGCTCAACTCGCCGTGCATCGGTGTAGATAACCTGGGTCGCTTCGTTCTCGTTTGCCCAGCGAAGCGTGACGCGGGGATTGTCAAGGTGGAGCCTTGCGTTTTCCATAGCCGCAACGCAAAGTGTGCGCAGCGGGACGGTTGTTCGCTGGATGGGAAGCGTGCCTGCTTCGGCATTGCTTATCTCGAGGACGTCGTTGATGAGGGTGCGCAGCATTTCGGCGCTGACGTCAATGGTGCGGGCGAATCGGTCGAGGTAATGCCGTTTCTCTTCGTTGGCGTTATCGACGAGGATGTGCGAACACTCCACGATCGCGTTCAGCGGCGAGGCTACTTCATGGCTCATGTTGGAGATGAAGTTGTTTTTATGGCGATTTGCTTTCCGGGCTTCATCGCGAGCCTCGATCAGTGACGTCTGGGTGCGTTGCATGTTGTCGCGCTCGGCGGTCAGCATGTCGTTTGTCTCGAGAAGTTTCTCTGAAATTTTGCGCGTACGCCGGTAGAGGACTATGAACAGTATGGTTGCAAGCAGAAGCAGGACAATCGCCACAATGGCCACAACAGTAGTGCGGTTGCCTTTTGCGGTGCCAATGAGGTCTGAGGCGGTGGCGGATGCAGAGTCGTCGGTGACGTCATAGAGTACGCGGAGTTCCTGGCCGCGTTGGAGAGTACGTTCTTTCAGTGTGTTCTCAAGAATCTGATTGTATTCTATGGCGGTTTGTGTCAGCAGCTCTTTGTTCTCGGTTTCGGCGGCGGCTTTGACAAGCATCCTCAGAAGCAGACGTCTCGTGGCGAAGGCTCTTTCCGCTTGCAGGCTGTTTTCGAGGAGGGGAACTGCCTGGGTGTAGCGCCCTTTGGCCATGAGATAGGAGGCTTCCGCGCGGGGATTGTGGGCCATGTCGTCGGCGACGGCTTGGTTTTTATCGCGCAGTTCGGTTATCTTCCTGAAGGTCTCTTCTATTTCATCGGGAGAGAGTGCGTCGGCATTGATGAGCATACGTCGATATACACTGTAGCGGAACCGGTCGTAATTACGGAATTTGCGGCCGTCGGATTGTGCCTGATGGTCCAGACGGTCAATCACTTTCATGAGCTCGCGGTCGGCGGCTACGGCTCTTGCCGGCTGGTCATTGTAGGTATATGCCATCGCCGAGTGGAGATAGAACATGTTCTCCAGACCGTCAAGGCGATAATCCATCTTTTTAAGCAATTTTTCGAGCTCTTCGAGATATATTGTCATAATTTCGCCGGGCATCGACATGTCAAGATAGTTACATATCGTGAAGAGAAGGACTATTCGGGTGTTGACGGCGGATTTGTCCGATTTTTTCTCTGCCCTGTACCGTTTGGTCAGTTCGGTCAGCCGGTGGAATCTGTCGGCTTCCGAGGAATATCTGGCCTGGTTGGTCATGGCGCAGAGATAGATGAAACACTCCGTGGCCTCCCGTTCCGGGGATATGGGGATTTTTTTCAGCTCGCCCATGTACTTCGAGATGAGGGTGGAGTCTTTGCCGATATTGAATGATGACAGGCGCCGCAGCATGTCGAGGGCCGAGGCGTAGTCTTTGGCTTTCATCGCTGCCTGAAGCACGCGCTCACCGGTTGCGACCACGCTGTCCTGGGGCGCGAGGTCGAATATGTCATACAGGGCGTTGATGCGGGCGGTGGAGCTCTTCAGGGTCGGCAGCTTTTTGTTTATGCTGTCACTCAGCATTTTGTTGCGCAACTGTATCTCGTTCTGGGAAAAAACTCCGAATGAGACACAGATGGCGAGAATTATCGAAAACAGGATTCGACACATGGGGCAAAATCGCTTTTAATTGGTTTATTGACCCCTGCCGGATATTTTTCCCGGCAGGGGGAGTGGTTAAGGCAGGTGGGCTGAGAGTGTCAGTCCTCGAGGAAATAGACAAGAGTGGTGACCACGCGCACTTCCTTGATATAGGGCGTATAAGTGTCGCGGTCCTCGATGGTGAACTGTCCCTGACGTGCGTCCTTGATCTTGCCTATTTTGCTTTGGGAATCGGAAGCGAATTTCTCAGCCGCTTCCCGGGCGTTTTTGGTGGCTTCGGCTATCATTTCCGGCTTTATGGAGTTGAGGTCGGTGTAGTCGTATTTGATCGGGTTGGCATAATCGGTTGCGATGGGTATGCCGCGTTTCATCAGTTCGCCCTGGCGGTTGATGAGATCATGGACTTTCGTTACTTCCGACGAGCTGACCGTAACGACCGAAGTCACGCTGTAGTTGAACGGGATGGGCTGGTTGTTGTAGCGGTCGGCGCTGAGATCGGTCATCTGCGGGGCGCTGACAGAGATGTCTTTCGCGTCGATGCCGTTGTCACGCAGGAAACGGACAATGGTGTCGTTTGTGGCGGACACGTTGGTATATACCTGCGGCAGGTCGTTGCCTACGAGCTTGAAAACAATGGGCCAGGTGACATGGTTGGCGGGAACTTCCCGGGTGGAAAGGCCGCGCACTTCCACGGTGCGCTGGCTGTCGTTGAACGATTTCAGGCCGCTGCGCAGGCATAGTCCGAGAGCCAGCAGCCCGACAGCGATGATTATCGAGGAGAAAACAAGGCGGTAGTTCATGGAGAAAACAGGTTAGAATTGCTTGAAATAGAGAATGGCGTCATTGGGGACTCCTTCGATGCTGACGCGGACGGCATCAAGATCGCCGATTTTGGCACGGCCGAGAATGGCTGTGGGCTGGATGTATTTGACAACGAACTCGTCTATGTCGGAAGGTCGCAGGATGATGTAGGGGCTTTCCTGCGTCACACCGGTGCCTGACTTGAATATCATGTCGCAGACCTGCATCAGGCGCCCCTGAAGAAGATCGGCCGCTTCTTTGTTCTCGAGGCTGCGGGCGCAGCCGTAGCCTGTGAAGAGCAGGTAAAGATTGGCTGGATCTTTTGCGAGAGCTTTCCAGATCAGCGAAAGGGCGGTGGAATAGTCGCCGGCCGCATAGGTCTTGGCTATGTCGGGATATTGTGTCGCGGCGCTGAATCCGGGCTGCAATGCCGTGCCGTAATATATATAGGCTATCTCCGAAGGATCGAGACTGTGGCCTGCGGCAAATCTGTCGGCAAGGGCCTTGTATTTGCCATGATCGGCCACGGCAGCCGATACCGACGCGCGGTCGGAGGGAACAGTTCCCTTGTCGCTGCCCATAGCGGGGATGACAAGAATGGCGGAAAGCAGAAGCGGGAGTATAAAACGTTTCATTGTCTTTTTTTGTTGGTTTTGTTTTCTATAGGTTGAATTTAAGCATCGAGTCGATCAGGCTGCGGTCATTGGATAGTCGCGGCACTTTCCTCTGTCCGCCGAGTTTGCCCGTCGAGGCGAGCCATTTGTCGAAAAGTCCCGGAGAAGCTACGGTTACCGAGAGCGGATCAAGGAATATGTTGCCTGAACGCTTTGCCTGATAATCGCTGTTTTCCTCGGTGAGCGCCTTGTCGAGCGTCGCGGCGAAACGGTTCATGTCTGGCGGCATGACGGCGAATTCGATGAGCCACTGGTGGCGTCCGCGCGAACGGCCGGTAGTATAGACCGGAGCGGCGGTGTAGTTCAGCACCTCGGCGCCTGTCAGGCTGCATGCTTTTGTCAGGGCTGCGTCCGTGTTATGGACCATCACCTCTTCTCCAAATGCGTTTATGAAGCTTTTTGTTCGGCCGGCCACCGTGATTCTTAGCGGATTCACGGTTTCCACCCTGACGGTGTCGCCGATAGGGAATCGCCAGAGACCGTTGACCGCCGTAATTATCATCTCGTAGATCCTTCCGGGTCCCACTTCCCAGGCGGGGAGGGGATCGCCTCCTTCCTGAGGGATGAATTCATAGAACACTCCGGCGTCAAGAAGCAGGAGCATCGCCCGGCTGTCACGTCGGTCCTGAACGGCGAAGAACCCTTCGGAGGCGTTGTATGTCTCGAGATAACGCATGCGCCCGGGGTCTATTATCGAGTCATATTGACTGCGGTAGGGCGCGAAAGATATGCCTCCGTGGAAGAAAACTTCCAGATGCGGCCACACTTCATGAAGCTCCTTGGCGCCCTTCTTCTCCATAATTCCCCTGAGAACGGTCAGAAACCACGAAGGGACGCCTGAAATGTTGGTGACGTCGGCATTCATGGCCGATTCCACAAGGGCGGGGAGTTTTTTTGTCCAGTCGGCCATCAGAGCCGTTTTCTTGTCAGGGACGCGCAGAAGCTCCACAAGCGGGTTAATGGAATCGATCAGAGTGGCCGAAAGATCTCCGACTTTGGTCCGGGAGCCGGCCGGAAGATCAAGTTCGTTGGCGAAGCTGCCTCCCAGAATGAAGGACTTACCCGAGAAGAGACGGCTGTCGGGGTAAAGTCCGAGATAAAGCGAGACCACGTCGGAGCCGCCGCGGTAATGGTTGCGCGACAGCGACTCGTCCGTAATCGGGATGTACTTGCTTTTCCCGTCGGATGTGCCTGACGACTGGGCGAAGAACCGCGTGCGGCCTGGCCACAGTATGTCACGCTCGCCGCGGATCATTCTCATGATCAGAGGTCGCAGTTCCGAATAGGGCGTTATCGAAACGGCGCGCCTGTAGCCCTCGTAGGAATCGACTGACGCGAATCCGTGACATTCGCCCCACTCACACCGGCGCCCGGCTTTCAGCATGCGTGCCAGTTCGCGGCGCTGAAGGCGCTCCGTCTGCGAGGCATATTTTTCAAAATCCCTCAGCCGGCTTGTGAAATAAGGGCGTATGAGCGGGGTCAGATTCATATCGGAGTTTTTTATCTAACAAAATTACATCAAAAATTGATGATTTTTATCTTTTCAGCGATTATTTTGGATCGAAAAACCGGGAATTCGTTTTTTTATGAAAAAATATACGTAATTTTGCGAACAAACTGTGGCCTCAGACAGGTTTATCAGATATGAAAAAGTTTTTACCACAATTCGCATTATTCCTGGCAGGCATGCTCTGCCTTGTCTCGTTTTCATCCTGTGACGACGATGACGATTACTACACCGGTGATTTTCTGACTGATTATGACTGGGAACTTACTGCTGTCAACGGCATGGGTATCTCGGAAATGGATGTCGTGGAATTCCAGTTCTACAATTACGGCAACGGCACCTACGGCCGTTACAACCAGTATGGCAACTGGCAGACGGTGCCGATCCAGTGGGACATTTCGGTTGCCGGAGGCGGTGCCGAATACCTGTCTGTCTATCTTAACGACGGCCAGACGTGGGATTATCTCATGCGCACCTATGGCGGACGCTACCCGGTGCTTGAGCTAACCGATCTCGCCACAGGAGATATCCTGACCTTCGAGCCAATATAATGACAGATGACTGATAACGCCCCAACTGAAAAATGGACCGAACTGGAGCTGTTGCCCGAATGGGGGGAGCAGTTCTACGACATATACACCGGCAAGAAGTTCGGCAAATGGGTGATGCTGAAGACTCTCAAGCCCGAGTATAAGGACGATCCCCGTTTCCGAGCCATGATAGAGAAGGAATTCGATGTCCGTTACAATCTGGCGCATCCGGGAATTGTCATGATCAATGATTTCGAGGATGTTCCGGGTGTGGGCATGAGCATCATAACCGACGATGTCTATGGCCTTTCCCTCCGCAAGCTCCTCGACAAAGGCGAAGTGACGGAGAAGCATATAGAAAAGCTCTGCACCCAGATGGTCGAGGCGATGGATTATATTCAGAACAACCATATCGTTCACTTTCCTCTCCGGCCTGAGACTGTCATCTTCACCGAAAACATCGAGAATCTCAAGCTGATTGACGTGGGGTTCGACCAGCGTGACACACTGACTGCCGCCGAGGCTACGGATGACATCCTGTCGTTCGGCAAAATCCTTTCGGAGGCTCTTGACGCAGTGCCCGATGCCCCGGCTTATCTGCGACGCATAGCCGATAAATGCTGCCAGCCCGATCCGAAGGACCGCTATGCTTCCATTCATCAGCTGCGGATGGCTCTCGCCCATCGTTCAAACAACAAATTCTATATCTACATCATCATATTTCTGCTTGTCATGATCGGTATTCTTCTTTGGGTAAGCTCATCGAAAGCGCCAAAAGCGGGTGTCACGGCCCACGTGGAGAATGTCGTACGTGGCCCTTTTATCGATATTTATGTCAGTTGAAATAAAAAAACTTGTTCCCACCCGTAAAGAGCTGCGCCGTTTCGTCGATTTCGGCATCAGCCTCTATTCCGGCAATTCCTGTTATGTCCCTCCTTTGAGAATCGACGAGATCCAGACTCTCCTACCTGAGAAAAACCCGGCGTTTGATTTTTGCCGTGCGCAGGCTTTCATGGCTTATCGCGACGGCAAACCGGCAGGAAAAATCGTGGCTATCGTAAATGACGTGGCCAACGGACGTTCCGAAAAGAAACAGGCGCGTTTCGGATTCGTGGATTTTATCGACGACGCGGAAGTTGTAGATGAACTTTTCAGCGCTGCCGAAAACTGGGCCCGCGAACAGGGAATGACAGAGATAATCGGTCCCATGGGCTTCACGGACATGGATCACGAGGGGATGCTCGTGGACGGATTCGACGAGATGGGCACCATGGCGACAATCTACAATTATCCCTACTATCCACGCCACATGGAGCGCATGGGCTACACCAAGGATGCCGACTGGATTGAGTTCAGGGTCGAAGTCCCCGACAAGGTCCCTGAAAAATATGCGCGCATAGCCGAGATTGTCAAGAAAAAATATAATCTGCGTGTCCTCAAATACACTTCGCGTAAAAAAATCAAGGACGAATATGGCCGCGAACTTTTTAAACTCATCAACGAGGCCTACGACAAGCTCTACGGCTATTGTCCGCTCTCGGAGCGACAGATCGATTATTGCATTTCGCAATATCTCGATTTCCTGCGCCTTGACTGCGTGAGCGTGATTGTGGATGCCGAGGATAAGCTTGTCGGAGTGGGAATCTCCATGCCGTCGCTGTCTCAGGGGCTACGCAAGGCCAACGGGCGGATCTTCCCCTTCGGATGGTATCATATCCTGAAATCGATCAAAGGGAAATCGGATGTGGTCGATCTGATGCTCATAGCCGTGGCCAAGGAGTACCAGAACAAGGGCGTCAACGCAATGATTTTTGCCGATCTGCTTCCCATCTACATAAAAAGCGGCTTCAAGTTCGCCGAAAGCAACATCGAGCTGGAAACAAACGAGAACGTCCAGCAGCAGTGGCAGTATTTCAACTACCGTCAGCACCGCCGGCGACGCGCCTGGAAAAAACAGCTGTAACAATCCGGGCGGCATGTTTGTTATAAATGCGTAACATTTAACAAACATGCTCCTATGAACAATTCATACTACGATTCCCTGCAGGGCGGCTCTCCCGGAGGCGACGCATTGGCTGCGCGTGTCACCCAGGTGATGAAGCGCGTATATTTCAAGATGTTTCTGGCAATGATTGTCAGCGGATTTACCGCATGGATATGCGCATCCATGGGGTTCATCACTTTTTTCGCCACGCACTCATGGATGATGTGGGTGCTGTTCGGAGTGGAGATGGTGCTTGTCATGTCCATTTCGGGCGCCCTTAACCGCATGACTTCATCGACGGCCACGCTGCTTTTCTATCTTTTCGCCATTGTGAACGGAGTGGTCATCTTTCCGCTCATCTATGTTTATTCGGGCGTCTCGATTGCAAAAACGTTTTTCATAACGGCTGCCGTTTTCGGGGCCATGAGTGTATATGGCTATTTTACAAGCCGTGATCTCAGCCGTTGGGGGTCGATCCTGACTATGTGTCTTTTCGGTCTTATCATTGTAGCCTTGGTCAATATTTTCCTCAAGTCAAGCACAATGGAATGGATCATATCCGTGGCCGGAGTCATAATATTCATCGGCCTGACGGCATGGGACACCCAGCAGGTCAAGACAATGGCGCAGATGGCCCCGCAGGAATACGTGGGCAAGCTTGCCACAGTAGGCGCCCTGACCCTTTATCTCGACTTCATCAATCTGTTCCTGATGCTGCTGAATTTCTTCGGCAATTCACGCAACTGAACCGTAATAAGAGCGTTGTCACTGTGAGATGGTGACCCCCTCGGGGGTGACCGTCAGCGTGGCTTCGATGCTTTCCACGAGCGGCATTATGTTCTTGGCATGACCGAAAGGAACGCCGAAAGCCACCGGATAGTCATATTCTCTGACCATTCCGGCTATCATGCTTTCCATTGACTCGTTGTCTATGTCGGGAGAATACTCCGTGAAATCGCCAACAATCAGTCCGCTCAGTTGCTCGAGGATTCCCGACAGCTTAAGCTGATACATCATGCGTTCTATCTTGTAGATCGGTTCCGAGACATCCTCTATGAACAGGATTGTCCCGGGCTTGAACATGTCGAAGTGTGTTCCGATCAATCCGTTGAGAACTGCCATGTTGCCACCGAGAAGCGGAGCCGTCGCCTCGCCCGGGCGGTTCAGCGGATGTGGGGCAATTTCAAAAGTCTGCGGTTTTCCCTGAAGGATGCCGAAGAGGGCCTGCGAGTCGGCGTCATTCCCCGAGTGGGTGGCTATGTGTCGGGCCATTGGGCCGTGGATTGAGGCAATGCCGTGGCGGCTCATCAGCGCGTGGAGCGCCGAGATGTCGCTGAACCCTATTATCCATTTGGCATTTTCGCGCAGCGGGAGCTTGTCGAGGCGCTCCAGAAGATGCACCGCGCCATAGCCTCCGCGTGAACACAGGATCGCTTTCACTTCGGGATCGAGCAACGCTTCTTCCAGATCGGCGTAGCGTTCGTCGTCGGTTCCGCTATATGTTCCGTGGCGGCCGAAAGCGTGTTTCGACGTGTAAGGTTCCCATCCGAGTTCCTGAAGCACCGGCAGGGCGTTATAGACATTCTGCGCCCGGCTGATCCCTGCGGGCGAGACTATGGCTATCTTGTCGCCCTCTTTCAGCGCGGGCGGGATTATCAGCAGATCGTCATCCATGATTCTTTCAGGTTTGTGTTTGCCGTCAGTTGACCTGTACTTCTATTCCTTCTTCACGGAAACGGTCGGCGATCCTTTCGAGCTCCTCGCGTTCAACTTTGTGAAGGGTGCGGCAGGGCGTCGGACGGTCTATCGAATAGAGCATAACCGAGCGCGGCTTTATCCGGCGGCATGCCTCGAGCAGAGCGTCGATATGCCGGGGCGTGTCGTTGCCGATCTGTTTGCCGTTTTCCTCTCCCCTGAGGATCATCGTCTGGACTATGGCCTGCCCCGGGAACCGGGCTATGCCGCTGATCGCTTTTTCTGCCGTGAAATCGGGCGAGACGGGGCGGTCGATCAGGCGCACGCTCTCTTCGAGTGCCGAGTCGAGTTTCAGTATATTGTTATCCACTTTCCGCAGAGCTCTGACTACATCCTCGCGGTCAAGCCGGGTGGAATTGCTCAGAACGCTGATTTTGACCTCGGGAAAATACTTGTCGCGCAGGGCTATGGTGTCATCTATGATTCCTTCGAAATCGGGGTGCATCGTGGGTTCGCCGTTGCCTGAAAACGTTATGACATCGAGATTTTCACCGGCCGCTTTCATCGAGGCGAGTTTTTCCTCAAGGAGTCGGGCCACTTCCCCGCGTGGCGGAAGACCGGCTTTTCCGGGGCCTTGTGCATTGAATCCGGCCTCGCAGTAGAGGCAGTCAAACGAACAAACCTTTCCGTCGGCAGGCGACAGATTGACCCCCAGCGAAGTCCCGAGGCGCCTTGAATGGATCGGGCCGAATATGGTCGAATGGAAGAGGATGGTCTGCATTGTTATTTCTTTGTCACGTTGACTTTGACCGTGGGCGGAAGAGTCGAGTTGCGCTCATCCACTGCTTCGATAACCTCGTGGGCGAGATGGATGAAAGCGTGGCCCGAGATCGAGTCTGAGAGTGCCGCGGGCGTTCCGCCGTCGGCATTGTCGCATATCGACCCAACGATCGGAATCTGCGCGAGCAGCTTGATATGCAGCTTCTCGGCAAGGCGCACTCCGCCGTCGCGCCCGAAGATATAGTAGCGTTCTTCAGGGTGCTTCTCGGGTGTGAACCACGCCATGTTCTCCACAAGTCCGAGCACGGGGACGTTCACCTTTTCGGACTGGAACATGGCGATGCCCTTGCGTGCGTCTGCGAGAGCCACTTCCTGCGGGGTGGTCACCACCACGACTCCCGTCATGGCGAGTGTCTGGACCAGTGTCAGATGGATGTCGCTCGTTCCCGGGGGCATGTCGATGAGGAAATAGTCAAGTTCGCCCCAGTCGGCTTCCTCTATGAGTTGCCGCAGCGCGTTGGAGGCCATGCTTCCGCGCCAGAGCACCGGCGCGTCCTTGTCAACGAGGAATCCTATCGACAGAACCTTGACACCGTAGCGTTCGGCCGGTATTATCAGCTGGCGTCCGTCAACTTCGTGCATGTAGAGTTCGGTGTCTTCGAGACCGAACATTTTGGGAACCGACGGACCGAAAATATCGGCGTCAACCAGCCCGACACGGTAGCCTTCGCGGGCGAGAGCCACTGCAAGATTCGCGGCTATGGTCGATTTGCCTACGCCTCCTTTGCCCGACGATACGCCGACAATGTTTTTCACTCCCGGAAGCAGAGGGGCTTTCTCTACGGGAGCCTGCGGGGTGACGGTGTTGACCGTGACCTCTACTTCGGGAGAGATGCGGGTGTGGATGGCCGCCTCGGCGCTTTTGACGAGAGAGCGCATGAACGGATCGGTGGGCTTTGCGAAAACAAGCGAGAAGCTGACGCGGTTGCCGTCGATGCGTATGTCGTCGGCGACCATGTCGAGTTCGACGATATTTTTACCGTTGCCGGGATAGCGCACCGTGCGGAGCGCGTCAAGAATCAGATTGGGATATAATCGTTCCATAATAGACTGCTATTTCTGTTGTAAATCGTTGCTCATCATCTGCGGCATCTGTATGTAGCCGCGCGAAAAACTGCGGTAAGTGTCGCGTTCAATCTCAACCTCGGGTTCCTGCAGGAGGGTGTCGCGGTCAAGCAGGAAGGCGAGATATTTTATTGTCAGCCCCCGGTCGAGCCACTGCTGTTCGTAGTAAGTGCGGATGTTCAGGATCGGGTCGCCGGCATTGGTGGTGTAGAGGTCATCGGTATCGGCTTCTGTTTTCAGCGCGTTCAGCCTGACCATCTCGCGGGTATATGTGTAGAGAAACGGGCTGTCGGTCTTGAGATTGATGCGGGCGTTGTCGGCGGTGACTTTCCGGTAAAGGTTCATGAAGCGCGTTGACGTGAGCCTTTTGCGCGTTTTCTTCATCTGGGGGTCGGGGAACGTGATCCATATCTCGCTGACCTCGCCGGGCGCGAAGAAAGAGGGAAGCAGTTCGATGTCGGTTCTGAGAAAAGCCACGTTCGCGAGTCCTTTGTCGCGTGCTTTGCATGCTCCCGACCACATGCGTGCTCCTTTTATGTCGATGCCTATGTAATTGGCCTCGGGATGGGCTTCGGCAAGTCCTACGGTGTATTCCCCTTTGCCGCATCCCAGTTCAAGAACTATCGGATTGTCATTGTGGAAGAATTCTTCGTGCCATTTTCCGCGGAGCGGAAACTCCTTGTCTTGGAGCGCTGCCCACGGATACTGGAACACGAGGTCTATCTCCTCCATTTCCTTAAATTTCTTCAGTTTGTTTTTTCCCATGTCCGGTTTAAAGAAGTCAATGTGCAAAAATAGCCAAAATCCGGGAGATACCCCATAAGCGCCGACATAAAATAACAATTTTTCAATGTGAAGGATACCTGTAAAAGAAAAGCGCACCTCCCGGCGCGCTTTTTAAATTAAAACCAATCAAATTCATTAAAACCAATCAAAAACATGTGTGCAGATCAAATATCGATTAAGAAACAATCAAAAATTATGAAGTTAAAAACTTGAATTTCGGTTAGATGAGGGAAAGAGTGCCGCGTTGAGTGCGGCTATGTTTTTTACGCCTTTAATTTTGTCCGCTGCTTTTCAGCGATAGTCAGCGAAACGCTGCTGAAGAGCCTGACGGGCGAAGAAAATGCGGCTCTTTACTGTTCCGAGGGGGAGCTGCATGTGTTCCGCGATCTCGTTGTACTTGTATCCTGCCACGTGCATCGAGAAAGGAACGCGGTATTTTTCGGGGAAATCCTCGATAGCCGATGCTATTTCATTAACACCGAAAGAACCTTCGGGAGTCTCGAAACCTGAATCCTGCGGGAGGTTGAGGTGATAGAGATCTTCTGTGCGGTCAACGACTGTTGCCGAACGGACGACCCGGCGGTAGTTGTTGATGAAAATATTACGCATTATGGTGAACACCCACCCCTTGAAGTTTGTATTCTCGACATATTTCTCGCGGTTGTCGAGGACTTTCAGTGTAGTGTCCTGCAGGAGATCGTAAGCGTCATCGCGGTTTGAGGTGAGCGTGTAGGCGAAGTTGAGCATGTTGCTCTGAAGGCTCATAAGTCTTGTGGTGAAAGCGGCGGTTGTCATAAGGCGTTGTAATTAGTAGTTGAAAATCGGTTGTCAGGTTCTTGTTACAAAACGTTGACAATGCAAAAATACGGATAAAAACACAGATGCAAGTGTTTTAAAGTTAAAATCAGTTAAAATCGTTACACCTCTGTTACAATGGCTTCTATATTACTGGTGTTCAGCCAAATAAAAATTAGGTTAATTCTTTTCTCGAGTTAAGAAAAATCGCACTTTCAGATCAACACAATAAAAAACCGGGAGCGCGATACGCGCCCCCGGCAGCTAAGAATCAAAGATGATTCGGATAAGAATTATTCTTCTTCACCGGCAGCTCCGAAGAGAGCTTCGTAGCCCGGATTCTGCGTGAGGTTGGGATTCATGGTGATTTCGTAGGTCGGCACCATCCACAGATAGTAGGTGTCAAGCCATCCCTTGCCGCTTGCAAGAGGTCCGTCGTAGGTGTATATCCAGCCGGAGTTGGCCGATCCGTTGGTTTTTGACTCGGCGTGGCCGTTGGACTTGATCTGATTGTAATCTACAAAAGGACCGGTATATTTACCGTTACCGTAGGGGAAGTGGTTCTTGTCAACCCACATTCCACACGGCTGGCGGTTCACGTAGTAGGGTGCTTTGTGCCAGCGGCGGATATCGTAGAATGCAAAACCTTGACCGAAGAGCTCTATCATACGTTCGCGACGAATCTCCCAGAGGACGGGATCAACCTCATAGTTGGTCTTGCCGTCATATCCGCGGGTCCATGCGGCGGTTCCCTTGTCGCGTGCCGGGTCGAAATCGGGGCCTATTTCAGCAACGTTCATGAGGCCGACGCCTGCGCGCTCACGGAGCTTGTTGATGGTGCGGTCAGCGACTTCCTGATTGAAGCGGCCGAGTTCCCAGGCTGCTTCTGCATAATTGAGCAGAACTTCCTCGATGGTGAAGATGGGTTTGTCGGAAGTCTGGAAATTACCGTTGGAGCCGACTTCCCATGCCGTGTAGTGCTTCCAGAAATAGTAACCGGTCTGGCAGCGCATGTAGTTGTCAGTCTGGCTGTACTGGGAGATATTGGGCGAAGAGTGGGTCATCGAGCCGCCCCAGTTGTGGCCGGGAAGACGTTTGCATCCGAGGGTTTCGTCGCCGGTTCCGTTCTCGCAGAACACGTTCTCGCCGAGATACTTGATGTAACGGCCGAATTTTTCGGCATATTCGGCGTCAATGGGGAATTCGCCGAGGCTTTCACCTTCGCGCCAGTAGCGCCATTTCTTGAATGTGTTGACATTGTCGGGCGCGCCCGAGTTCTCTATCTTGGCCTGGGCAGGCGGGCAGATATTGATGAACAGACGCGGGTCGCGGTCGGCGAAGTAGTCGTAGAGGTCTTTGCCTTCGCCTCCCTGGAAGCCTGAATTGGCGTTTTCGATTGGCTTGCCGTTCTTCATGAGGAACATATCGACAGTGTGTTGCGGAGCGTCGCAGCGGTGAGCCTCTACGTGAATGAGGTCGCTGTAGCGGTGCTTGCTCAGATCGCCGTATTCCTTGAACATGATCACGCCCGGAACCCCGGCGAGATTCTCCGTAGTCATGATTTCGTCATAGCCTGCGCCCGGATAGCTGTTAGTTCCTTTGCCATGGTAGAGCGTGGAATATTTGTTCATGAGTTCCTGCGATACAGTCAGACATTTCTCAAGATATTTATTGGCATTCACGCCGGTCTGATGGTATTTGGCCCAGGTTCCTTCGCGGAGAAGGAAACGGCTGAGAGCAGCACGGCAGGCATCGGCAGTCACGCAGTTGTCGCCGTCGCGCGAGCAGTTGCCAATGTTGGCGATGGCATATTCGAGACGTTCGATGATCTTGTCGGCGACTTCCTCGCGCGGAGTGCGCGGACCGTAGGCTTCCTCCGAGGTGTCGGAGAGAACGCTGGTGATGTAGGGGACGTCGCCATATTTGTTGACAAGCTCCATGTACCACCATGAGTGGAAGAAATAGCCGACAGAGCGCCAGTGGTCTTTTTCCTCATCGGTCATGTTGGCGTCATCGATGTGACTCAGCATTATGTTGACCGTGCGGATCGGGCCGAAGCCCCAGTCGTTGCTGGTTGTGGTCGGCGTGATCGACTGGAAGGCGTAGGGATTGCGGAAGCCTTCGCGGTTGGTCATGAGACCTGAGTAGGCGTCGCTGCTCCACTGCGTGCAATAATAATATGAGTTATTATGGTTTGTCCAGATACGCGTGTCGGTGAAAAGACTGTAGAGATTATAGGTATATGCCTTGAAATTGTCGTAGGTCACGAGGGCGTTCTGCTCCGTGAGGCTGAGCTGGGGATATTTCTCCAGGTAATCGTCGTTACATCCGGAAGCTCCCAGCAAGGCTGCGGTTGCGGCAGCCGGAAGAAGTATTTTGAATAGTTTCATTTTGTTGTCAGGTGTTTAGAAGGTTACGTTGGCACCGATAGACCATGTGCGGTAGAAAGGATATGTCCAGCTGAGGTTTTCAGGGTCGTAGCCTTTGGGGAGGTTGGTCCAGGTGTGGAGATTCTCAACAGAGCCATAAATGCGGAACTGCTTGATGGAGAGCTTTTTGAGCCAGTTTGCAGGCACGGTGTAGCCGAGAGTGATATTCTTGATGCGGAGATACGATGCGTCCTGCAGGAACTTGTCGTTCGTGCGCGTGTTGTAGCCCGAGTTGTTGAGCTGCCCGTAGATGCGGAAGAGTTTTGCATCGGGATTTTCGGCAACCATATAGTCGGGGCTTGCGGGATCGTAGCTCTTTGCACGCCAGTAGTCGGTCTGGTTGTAGAAGACCGGCCAGAACACGCCGTCGGAACCGGCAGCGCCGAAGGGATAGAGGGCTATGCCGCCAAGAGCGTAATCGCGTTTGCCCACGCCTTGCAGGCGCACGTCAAGATCGATGCCTTTCCAGCTTACGCCGAAGTTGGCGCCATATTGGTAGCGGGGTGTCGAGTTACCGATCACTTTGCGGTCACCGGGGTTGTCAAGAGTGTTTTCGCCGGTGTTGATCTCTCCGTTGCCGTCAAGGTCCTTGTACTTCATGTCGCCCGGACGAACCGTGACTCCGAGAACGGAGACAACGCCATCCTTGAGCACCCATGTGCCGCCTTTGGCTTTTTCGAGGTCGAAGTCATCGATAGTGTAGTAGCCGTCTGAAATGTAACCGTAGATTTCATTGATTTTACGACCTTCGGCCCATTTGCCGAGCTCGCCTGTCTTGTTGTTGAACTTGGTGATCTTCGACAGGTTGTCATAGAGGTTGAAACCGAGGCGGTAGTTGACGTCACCTATGCGGTCCTGCCACTGGAGGGTGAGTTCCCATCCGTCGGTGCGCATGTCGGCGATGTTCTGCAGAGGAGCGGAAGCACCGACAACCGAAGGAAGTTCGGCACCTTCGGCAAGCATGCCGGTGGTTGAGCGGCGATACCATTCGAACGTTCCGTTGAAGCGGTTGTTGAACATACGCCAGTCAAGACCGATATTGAGCGATTTTACTTTCTCCCATGTGTAGTTTGCGCGGATAAGGCCCGGCACGCCGATAAGTGAAACCTTCTCGCCGCCGTCAAGCCAGATGTTGGACTGGCTGATACCCATCGATGCTACGAATCCGTAGGGGCTGATCGACTGGTTTCCGATTGAACCGTAGGACACGCGCGGCTTCAGTTCGTTAAGCCAGCCACGGGTGCCTTCCATGAATTTTTCGTTGGAAATGCGCCATGCGGCCGAGAACGAGGGGAAGAAACCGAAGCGGTTGCTCTTGGGGAATTTGGAGGAACCGTCATAACGTCCGCTGACAGCCAGAAGATAACGGTCGTCGAAATTATAGTTGATACGTCCGAAACCGCCGCGGATAGTGTATTCGGTGTAGCCGTCGGTTATGTTCTTGATGCCGGTTCCGCCGCCAAACGAGGGAACTGTCGGAACGGCCTGACCTTCGATGTTGGTGTTGAGGGTGCTCTGCGAGTAACGTTCCTGGTTGAAACCGAACATGGCGGTGATGTCATGCTTGCCCAGCTTTATGTTGTAGTTGGTGTAGATGTTCAGCGCGTTGTATTTGCGTGTCCACGAGTTGTTGGTATAGACATCCTTCGTGGCATCCGTCGGAGAGGTCTTTTTAGCGAGCTGTACGTCGGCATAGGTGATGATGTCGGTGTAGCTGTGGCGTCGATAGTCGGTCTGGTTGTAGGTATATTCGCCTGTCAGTGTCCAGCCCTTCATCAGCTTGAAGATTGATTTCACCTGGATGCGCGGAATGGAGCGGTCGTCTCTTCCCGAGGGTGAGATCATGTAGGAGTTGTAGGGCGAGTCGATGATTAGGTCCTCGTCGCTGTTGGCCAGATATTCAGCGGGCATATAGCCGTCAACCGGATACCAGCTGACCAGACGCATCGCATAGGGGTCGCGGATGTTGTTGGAGAGGAAGCTGCTGCGGGTCTGGGTGTAGAACATGGAGAGTTCCTGGGTCCACCATGAGGTGACGTCGCCCGAGATGAACGAGCTGATCGACTTGCGGGTGAATTTGTCCTTGTCGGTGATCAGCGGGCCGTTTTCGCGCGAGTAGTTGGCGGCGAGACGGAAGCGGATTCTCTCGGTTCCGCCCTGCATCGATATGTTATGGTTGGAAAGAGCGCCTGTTCCGAGGATACTGCCCTGGATGTCGCTCTCTTTGAGATAATAGATATGACCGTCGGTATGGCGGTAGATACCGTTGTCGAGGACACCGTCGAGCTGACCGGCGCGATACTGGCCTATGAGGTCCTGCCAGGTGTCGAGATTTCCGTCGCCTGCCCAGAACTGGGTCGAGAAGCCCGCTTCGCGATATGCGTCGATGTATTCGAGCAGAGATGCCTGTTCAGGTTTGAAGAGGGCTTTCTCCCAGCCTTGGTTGAAACCGTAGCTGACGCTGAATTTAGCGTCTTTGCCGGGGCGTTTGGTGGTGATGAGGACAACACCGCCGGCTGCGCGGGCACCGTAGATGGCCGACGAGGCGGCATCCTTCAGCACAGTTACTGACTCGATGTCGTCGGGGCTGAGTTGGTCGAAGTCGCCTTCAACGTTGTCAATGAGAATAAGCGGGCCGCCACCGTTGAGCGACAGGGTTCCGCGGATGTTCACGCTTTTGCTCTGGCCGGGGCCTGAACCGCCGGAGATATAGAGACCCGGAATGGCTCCCTGAAGGGCTGCCGCGGCATTGATGACCGGACGGTCACCGAGAACTTCATCCATCTTCACTTGGGAAACAGCGCCCGTCAGGTCGGCTTTTTTCTGTACGCCGAAACCAACGACCACAACTTCGTCGAGGTTGGTGCCTGAAGGCTGGAGGGTAACATTCAGCGGAGTGCCGTTCCACACGAGGGTTGTGGGATTGTAACCTACGTAAGAGATTCTGATTTTGGAGCCGACAGTCACGTTTGTTATGCTGAACTTGCCGTCGATGTCGGTCGATGTGCCTGCTTTGGAGCCTTCAACAAAGACGGAAGCGCCAATGAGCGGTTCGCCCTGCTCATCGACAACAGTTCCGGAACATACCGCCTTTTTCCCCTGGAATGTCTGCCCCGGAGATAGAGCGGCGTCCTCGGTCCCTGCTGCGTATGCGTCCGGAATTCCGGCAGCGCATAGTGTCAGGGCAAGGAGAGCTGGATAGATTGCTTTTCTCATGTCTGAAATGTGTAATTGTTTAAATTTAGGTTAAAATGATGTATCTGTTTTGATTGGTTCTTATCGATGTTTTTATGGAATATAGACTTATATATCTATTTTTTACAAATGTAAGCAAAACTTGATAAATTACCCCCCCCATTTAGTTAAAATATGTTACATAGACGGTTTTGTTTAACCTAATGAATAACTTTGAAAAAAATTATATGCTCTGTATGAAAACTCTGATCAAAAAACTGACGCTTGCGCTTTCGGTCCTCATGCTTGCCACGGGCGCCCACGCCGGAGTGGGACATCTTCTTCCCAAGCCTAAAATAGTTGATGTCAAATCCGGCCAGAAGCCATTTTCTCTGAAAGGCGATGTCGTTCTGACAGATCCTACCGACTGTCTGCTGCTTCGGGAATTCCTGACCGGCAATGGTTGCCGCCTTTCATCGAAAGGACGACAGGTAACGGTGGAAATAGTGGATTCTATTCCGGGAGCCTTCAATCATCAGCTTCCCGAATATCCCGACGAGGCTTATTCTCTCAGCGTCGGACCGAAATCGATAATCATAAAGGCTCTGACGCCCGTCGGAGTGATCCGTGCTACACAGACCCTCATGCAGATGGCCGAAGGACGCAAGGATAAGACTCTGGAACCGGTATCGATTACCGACTGGCCCGCATTCAAACTGAGGGGATTCATGCATGACGTGGGGCGTTCCTACATAACACCCGATGAACTCGTCAAGGAGATCGAGCTTTTCGGTCGTTTCAAGATCAACACGTTCCATTGGCACCTGACCGAGAATCAGGCGTGGCGTTTCGCGGTGGACGCTTATCCTCAGCTGACCTCCGCGGAATCAATGACCCGTTATCCCGGAAAATTCTATACGCGCGAGGATATAAAACGAGTGACTGACGCGGCTGCAAAATATGGGGTGACGGTGATTCCCGAAGTGGATATGCCGGGCCACAGCGCCGCTTTCGAGCGCGCCATGGGTTTCGAGATGCAGACTCCGCAGGGTAAGGAAGTCCTGAAGAAGGTCCTTGAGGAATTGGCCGAGGCGTTTCCGCAGTCGCCCTATCTCCATATCGGAGGCGATGAGAAAAGAATAACCGATTCGACTTTCCTCCCGACAATGACGGCCAAAGTCCATGATCTCGGCCGCAAAGTGGTGTGCTGGAATCCCATATATGGCGTCCGCATCACTCCTGCCGACGGTTTTGACATGACACAGATGTGGGGAACCGCAGGAAAGAAAGTTTCCGGAATTCCAAATATTGACTGCCGTTATAACTATACGAATCATTTCGATGTATTTGCTGATCCGGTTGGAATCTATAAAAGTTCCATATATTATTCCCCGCAGGGCACTCCGGAAATCGCAGGAACCATATCCTGTCCGTGGAATGACCGTAAATTGCCTGACCAGAAAGAGATCGTGAACCAGAACGGCACGATAGCCAACACGCTTGCTTCGGCCGAGCGCGCATGGATGGGCGCCGGAAAGGAATACATCGAGAACGGAGGCACGACCCTTCCGCTTGAAGGCGAGGAATTCGAGGAATTCGCCGATTTCGAACGCCGTCTGCTCTTCCACAAGGACCATTCTCTTAGCGAAGAACCGATTCCTTACGTGCGTCAGACCGACGTACGCTGGATGATAACCGATCCGGTTGCTTTAGACGCCGATTCAGCCTCGGCTTTCGCGAATGTCAGAGAAGCCAGAGGCGCCGGAATATATCTGCGTCACACGTGGGGACCCATAATCCCTACCTTCTACGGCAAGGATTACGGAAAAGGTCTGAAGGCCTACGCCTATACCTACGTATATTCTCCAAAGGATCAGGATGCCGGCGCGCTCATAGAGTTCCAGAACTACAGCCGGTCGGAGCCCGATGTGGCACCCGACAACGGGGAGTGGGACCGCAAAGGATCGCGTGTATGGCTCAACGACACTGAACTGAAACCGGCGCCCTGGGTGAATGCCGGCAAGAAGATAACCAATGAAGTGGATCTCGCCAACGAGAACTTCTCGGCACGTCGTCCTCTGCCCGTCAGACTTAAAAAGGGCTGGAATAAGGTCATGCTGAAGCTCCCCTACGTGGATACCCCGGGCATTAGGCTGAACAAGTGGATGTTTACCTTCGTCCTGACCGATCCCGACGGGAAGCATGCGCTTGACGGAATAATTTATTCGCCGACAAAGGAGAAAATCGGAAAATAATCGATAACTTTGCGATTTATCCCGAAACCCTGAAAAACAGTTCACATTATGGAATCGATAAAACAATTGTATAAGATCGGGCTCGGTCCGTCGAGCAGTCACACAATGGGGCCCCGAAAGGCTGCCATAGAATTTCTGAAAATGTCGGAAGGCGCCGCGCGCAGACGCGTGACCCTCTATGGCGCTTTGGCCGCCACCGGAAAAGGTCACCTGACGGACAAAGCCATTCTCGATGAACTTGAGCCTGACGCTCCATGCGAGATCGTATGGTTGCCCGAAGTGTTTCTTCCGTTCCATCCCAACGGCGTCCGTTTCGAGGCGCTCGACTCCGCGGGTAACGTTATAGCCGACGAGACTTTCTACAGCATCGGCGGAGGCGACATAGTGAAAGAGGGTCAGAGCCGTATCAAGGCGAGCGATGTCTATGATCTCAGCACGATAAAGGATATTCTGAAATGGTGTGAGGATACCGGCGGCAGCTATTGGGAATATGTTGACCGTTGCGAGGATTCCGATGTGTGGGATTATCTGCGTGAGGTCTGGCAGGTCATGAAAGAGGCAGTGCAGCGCGGCATCGAGGCCGAGGGCGTCCTCCCCGGAGGCCTCGGGGTGCGCAGGAAGGCGGTAAGCTATTATGTCCATGCCGCAGGATATGCCCAGAGCCTGAAGAGCCGCGGCCTTGTCTATGCCTACGCCCTCGCCGTCAGCGAGGAAAACGCTTCGGGCGGTAAGATCGTGACCGCCCCTACCTGCGGCTCATGCGGCATTGTCCCCGCGGTCCTCTATCATCTCCACACGTCCAAAGGTTTTTCCGAGCAGCGCATACTGCGTGCGCTCGCCACAGCCGGACTTTTCGGAAATGTCGTGAAACACAACGCCTCCGTTTCCGGAGCCGAAGTAGGGTGTCAGGGTGAGGTCGGCGTGGCTTGCGCCATGGCTGCCGCGGCTGCCTCGCAGTTGTTCGGCGGAACTCCGGCCCAGATAGAATATTCCGCCGAGATGGGGCTCGAACATCACCTGGGGCTCACCTGCGATCCTGTCTGCGGTCTTGTGCAGATTCCATGTATAGAACGTAACGCCTATGCGGCTGCCCGCGCTTTGGACGCAAACCTCTATTCGGCGTTCTCCGACGGCCGTCACTCCGTGAGCTTCGACCGCATAGTGGAGGTCATGAAGCAGACGGGCCACGATCTGCCTTCGCTTTACAAGGAGACGTCACAGGGCGGACTCGCTGTCATCAACTGACGGGGCTATTCCAGAAAGGCATAGCCGTAGCCTGAACGCGTCACGATGTTTTTGCCGTATTCGCCTATTTTCTGGCGGATACGGGTCACGTTCACATCCACGACTCTGTCGAGGACCACGACTTCGTCTGGCCATATCTCCTTGAGCAGTTCTGCCCGAGAATAGACGCGGCCCTTGTTTGAAAGCAGTTTCAGAAGGATCTCGAACTCTTTCTTAGGCATCTTGACTTCTTTTCCGTCAACCGTGCAGCTCCTGTTGCGCGCCGAAAGAACCAGACCCTTGTAGGAAACGGTAGGCTCTTCTCGGGGTGCGCCCGATGTGCGGCGGAGAACCGTCCGGATCCTGGCCAGAATCGCTTTCAGGGAATATGGTTTCATGATATAGTCGTCGGCTCCCATGTCGAGCCCTTTTATCATGTCCTCTTCCGAGTCTTTTGCCGTGCAGAAGATTACCGGAACATTGGCTGTGGCCGGATTGGATTTCATGATTCGGGCAAGCTGCGTTCCGGAAATCTCGCCCATCATGATGTCGAGAAGGACCAGATCGTAGTCCGCCAGGTTGTGGGTCAGCGCTTCTTCCGCGCTATAGGCCGTATCGACCAGATAGCCTTCGGCCTCAAGATTGAAGCCGAGTGTGTCGCATAATGTTTCCTCATCGTCAACGACGAGAATACGTCGGGGTGTTTCCATGCGGCAAATTTAAACAGAAAAATGCAACTGTGCGTCTGCCGTCCGCGAAGTTTAATAAAAGTTTAACAATGCTCCTCACCGATGACTCAGCCGCGTGGAAAGAACTTGAGACAGACCGGTTTGGATGTGGAAATCGATTTGTCGGTCGGAGTGAGCGCGCCTGTCTCTGGGTCTATGCTGTAGATCTCTATGATGTTTCCGTCGCGCGATGCCAGGAGCAGGAAGCGTCCGTTGGGAGTGATGGCGAAGTTGCGCGGATGTGGCGCTGTGGGTTGATAACCGGTGCGTGTAAGAAGTCCGGTTTTGCCATCAACCTTGAAAATGGCCAGTCCGTCCGCTTTCAGGCGGTTGGAAGCGTAGAGATGGCGTCCGTCGGGAGTCAGGTGAATGTCGCCGCTGCCCTCGGCGCCAACGCTGTCGGCGGCGATCCGCTGCACGATCTTCGGCGAGGCGCTCTCGATATCTATGACATTGACTTGCCCGTCGATTTCGTCGATGAGATAGGCCCGCTTGAGCGAGGGATGAAACGCCACGTGCCGCGGACCGGCTTTAGGCGCGACTGTGATGTCGGCCATGGCGGTCGTGTCGATGAGCGATTTGCCGCCGGTTACAGGGAAAGTATGTATTCTGTCGGTGCCGAGGTCCGTTACCCAGAGATGGCGTCCGTCGGGAGTGAAGGTGGCGAAATGGGCATGTGGCTGCGACTGCCGCTCCTTGTCAGGCCCTGTGCCGGTAAAGCGGATCACTTGCGGTTCGCCGTATGGAACGCCGAGAGAGTCGAGCGGATAGATGGTGGCGCTCCCTCCCATATAGTTGGCGGTAAGCACATGGGTGCCGTCGGGCGAGAGCGCCACATGACATGGCGCGCCTCCGCCCGTCGGGCAGCTGTTGATCAGCTTCATTGTCAGCGAGTCGCGGTCGAATGCTATCGTATTGACAGTCGATGACGAGCCCGGATCTTCGCCTACGGAATAGATTCTCGTCCCGTCAGCGTTGAAAATTACGAACGACGGATTGCTTATCCCTTTCAGTCCGGTCAGCCGACGGCTTTCGCCCGTGTTTTGATCGAACTCATAGAGATTTATGCCTTCATTGGCTGCATCCGAATAGCTTCCCGTCAGAAGCAGCAGCTTGTCATCGTTAGTGTCGGTTGATTTTGTCGTTGTGGCAGACGAGCATGACGTGAGCATCATAGCCATTGTCAGCAGAGAGGCGGATATTGTCTTGATCATTTGGTTGAGGTATTGGATTGTTCAACTTGACTCATGAAACAAAGTTAGCCAATCTCTTCCATTCCTGCAAATCCCTCCGCAAGCTCGTTCATCGCCAAGCAAGTTTTACGCGATAACTCTCCCGGTAGATTCGCCGAAATAATCAGCAGTCGCCCTGCCTCACACAACTCAAACTCCCGTCCCATGAGATCACTCGAGAGATTCGGTTGAATCTCCACCTATAAGTTTATACCCTTAGCGGTTTTATTTTCCTGTTTTGGTTTTTTATCAATTCATTTATCCATGATCCAATATATTGAATATTGATATCTGACATTTCATTTCTCGCTGATGTATGATACCATCCAACCCATAGCTTATTTAAAATATCATAAATTGCTACTGGACCATATTTTGTATTCCTTTTTTCGTTTATAGAAATATTCCCTTCATTAAAATACGGTTTGATTTTTTTACCAAATATTTTAGCTGAAGGATAACCATTTTTTGATGAAGTTATTTCAAAAGGTTTGGAAGTCATGAAGTTAATAATGTCCACCGCTGTTATTTTATCGTAATCAATATCATACCCTTCGACATAAAGGCTCAGTATTTCTCTATTCGTTATGTAGATATTTGATTTATAGAATTCTATGAGTAAATTAATTAATGCATTATTAATTTCAAGCCAATCTTTCAATAATCCATTATCTGAATCAGTTCCTTTCAATGCTAAACCTGGAAAATGGTTTACTTCTATAATACATATGTGATTCATGACCAATTCTATATTTTTCCCTTCATCATTTTCATTGAAAATCTCACCTTGTTTTCCTAAAATCACCTTTGAAATCTTTATCAAGTTAGCAATTGTCGGATTCCTTTCTTCTCCATAATTAATGGTTTTCCATCCTGCTCTGTAATATTCATATCCCTGATCATGCCATCCTAAAAATTCCCTCAAACCGGCTATTAAAGCTTCGTATTCTCCATTTTTTACATACGGTTCTTTTAAAATCCACAATATTCTAAAGTTACCCTTCTTGAAGTATTCAACAGGATTAAACGGACCAAAAGAGTTAGCATGGATTTTGCTGTATTCATCATCTTCAGTTCCTTCAATATCCCCCTCCTCTAATTCAGGTTTTACATTTTCTGAATATGGGTCAATCGTTACAAGAGAAGCGTTATTAAATTTCTTAATGTAGCTGTTTTTGGCAAATATATACTCTTCCCGCAATCTTGCCGTTATCTTATCCGATTGCTTGGATTTGGATAAATGAGAATTGAGTATTTCCTCAATTTCCTTAATCAATTTATTAACCTTTATTTTATAAGCTTTTGTTTTTTCTTCTATGGTCATAGTTGTTAAATCTTTAAAAGTGAGCGCCGCGAGTACGCCCACAGGTTAATAAAAATACTGTTACTGCATCTCGAGAATCTCGTCAAAGGAGAGAATGCTTTGCGATTCGATTCTGTCCCAACGGAAAAATTTGCTGACGAGCAGGTTGATTGACCCTTTTCCGCTATCAGTATCGACTATGAGAGACCACCACGGATAAGCATGAGAGAGGTTGTATATCAATCCAACGCGTCCATTGAGGTTATGAAGCTGCATGAACTCCTGCATCTCGTCGGCTTGATCAAGGAGTATCAGACTTACAGCATCATTCGGGGCAAAGGCATCAGTTGTTTCCACATTAGTATGGGTCATGAGTTTATTTACAAACTCTTCCGAGAATTCTTGTCTTGTCTTCAGATATTTGTTCGGCCAGACATTGGTGAAAATCTTTATCATGTTCTATTAATTTTTAAAGGGTAATCTGTAGATGTCGAAATAGTCCATCAGGCCAAAAAGGCAATAGAAGACTCCAAGCAGAGCAGGATAGGAGATAATGGCGACAGCAACGAGCCTAACCGAAGGATAATCGCATAACTTCAGCAAGATAGTCAGTACAAATTTTGTAACGAAAATCCATGAGACTCCTCCGAGCGCAATCGAAAGAAGGAGGGGGAAATCAGTGGAATAAATCCATGCCCAATGCAAGCTGCCGAAAATGATGAGAATGCCCGCAATCTCGCTGAATAGAGGTCGCTTTGTCCAACATGCCACAAGCGGAATAAACGTGGTTGGACGTTGCGGATACTCTTTCGCGAGTTTGGTAAGGCGATAAGACTGTGGTCCGGTAGCAAAAATTTTCTCTGGACAGATTTCGGCACGCTTATAATGATACCGGAGAAGCTTGATCTGATGTTTCGCAAGAAGAGCGAGACCCAGAAGGATAGAAAGTATTGAGAGTGTCATAATTTTATTGATTTGCTGCAAAAATAAATTCTAGAAAAATAAATTCCAAATGTTGTGTAATGTGTATTTATGTTGATAAATATTAATTTGTGATAGCAAAACTAAATAGATAAGGTTTTAATACCCATTTTACCGTCTTAATAGTGGTAAGTATTTGATATTAAGCTTTTTATCTGAGGCCAAAATAGTGAAAAACTTAAAATTTGTTTATGATATGTTGAAGTGATTTATATATTTATTTTATTTATTTATATTATCTTAAGTTAAATATAATATTTTGCGCCAAGCCGTTCATCGTAATACATGTTTGGCGGGAGAGGTCCCCGGGGAGATTAGCGGATACTATGACCAACCGCCCCGCCTCGCACAATTCAAAGTCCCGTCCGGCGGGTTTGTAGCGCTCTTCCATCGGTTCGCTGAGGATGAGGATGAAGCGTCCTCCGGACTCTTCGGCCTCTTTGCGGATCTCTTTTTCTGCCGGGGATATGAACGGTGAGACGAGGACTCCGCCGTTAGCGGCCGTGTAGAGCCACTGTTCGCGGTTTTTCAGCCTTGTTTCGGAGGAGTCCGCGCGGTGGACAATGACCTGTTCCTTGAACGGGCAGTCAAGAAGCTGAAAGTTTCCGTAGGCTTGGAAGGTCTTTCCTCCAATTTCCAGCGCGTTGACACGCCTGAAAAACTCCGGCCTCGCCCTCCTTACCGCCAGCCTCCGCGCATTCTCCTGCAGGTATCTGTAGAGAACAGCAAGTGAGCGCGAACTTTTCAGGATCTGATCGTTGAATCCTTTGGCGAAAACTCCGGTTGTCCCTGCTGCTTTGTTGACTTCAATTTTGAATCTCGCAATGATTTTTCCGAGAGTATCCTCTGTTGGATATTCTACAAATAGCAGGATATGAAGATGGTCGGGCATAAGGGCATATTGAAGGACTCTAACATTAGGCTCTGTTGAATTGAAGCGGCGAAGAGTATTCTTTATTGCTTTCCCGAGAGCCGTTGAACTTATAAAAGCAGCCCCTTTCTGCCCGGTTTGGATCCGATAGTCGCCTTGAAGGATGCCGAAATTTTCCATCAGCGGATTTTTATTGAGAGTTATCATATAGATGCATCTCTGAGTGTAATCATGCCAAGGTGCGCGCAAAATTCTGTTCATGGTCGAGACTAAGGTTTTTCGCTAAAGCTCAAAGCCGAGACAAAAATTTTTGTTTTTGCTCCGAGCTTCAGCGAGGATTGACGAGGAGTGTCAGAAGGGGAGGGGAGCGGCGGAGGAGGCACCCCAGGAGGAGCGGTCGAGGTTGCGGTAGGAGATGGCCTCGCGTATGTGGGCCGGGCGAATCTCGGCTGAGTCGTCGAGGTCGGCTATCGTGCGCGCAACCTTCAGGATGCGGTCGTATGCGCGGGCGCTCATGTCGAATTTCTCCATTGCCTGCCGGAGAATTTCAAGACATTCATCGCTCAGCGGCGCGTGAATCTTGAGCAACCGCGAGTTCATGCGGGCATTGCAGTGGATTCCCGGCTCGTTTTTGAACCGTTCCTGCTGTATGCGCCTTGCACGGACAACACGCTCACGTATCTTTGCCGATGGTTCCCCGTCCTCGGCCGAAGCGATCGCTTCGAATGGAACCGGCTGGATCTCCACCTGCAGGTCTATGCGGTCAAGGAGCGGACCGGAGATGCGGTTGAGGTATTTTCGCACGGCTCCCGGAGGACACTGACACTCTTTCGACGGATGGTTGTAGTAGCCGCACGGACACGGATTCATAGAGGCCACAAGCATGAACGAGGCCGGATAGTCGATTGAATATTTCGCGCGGGAAATGGAGATGTGATGATCCTCCAGCGGCTGACGGAGAACCTCAAGGACGGGGCGGCTGAATTCAGGAAATTCGTCCATGAAAAGAATCCCGTTGTTGGCGAGGGAGATCTCTCCCGGCATAGGGTTGGAGCCGCCGCCCACAAGAGCCACGGGTGAAATGGTGTGGTGCGGCGACCGGAAAGGCCGCTGCGTCATCAGTTTGGCGCCGCGTTTTAGCCGGCCCGCGACTGAATGGATCTTTGTAGTCTCGAGAGCCTCGGAGAGCGACAGCGGCGGAAGTATCGAGGGGAGACGTTTGGCCATCATGGATTTACCCGATCCCGGAGGCCCTACGAGAAGAATGTTGTGACCGCCGGCGCAGGCCACTTCAAAGGCGCGTTTGACAAGCGTCTGGCCCTTGACTTCTGAGAAATCGAAGTCAAACGAAGTGCATTCGGCCGCGAATTCCGCCCGTGTGTCAACGACGGTCTGATCCATCGTCGAGGTGCCTTCGAGGAATTCTATGACCTGCCGCAGCGAACTTGCTCCATAAACTTCCAGATTGTTGACAACGGCTGCTTCCGTCGCATTGGCTTCCGGCACGATCATTCCCTTGAATCCGAGCTTGCGGGCGAGAATGGCCATGGGGAGCACGCCGCGTATGGGCAACACCGATCCGTCGAGCGACAGTTCGCCCATGATCATATAGTCGCCGGCGCCGGCCACTGATATGCGGCCCGATGCCGCGAGAATCGCTATCGCTATGGGCAGGTCGTAGGCCGCTCCCTCTTTCTTGACGTCGGCCGGCGAAAGATTGACCACTATTCTGAACCGTGGGAACTCGTAGCCGCTCTGGCCCACGGCGGCCATGATGCGCTGGTAGCTTTCCCTGACGGCGGTGTCGGCGAGTCCGACCATGTTGAACATGGTTCCGGGCGACGCGACGGCTTCAATGGTTATCCGGATGGCGTCGATGCCTTGCACCGCGGCCCCGTAGGTCTTGACAAGCATGGCCGGTATGGTTAGGGGTTGTTATTTGAATTTCTTGTCGATGACAGCCGCAGCCGCCGTGATTGACGCTCCGCGGTAGATCTGTGAGCCGGCTGAGTCCGCCACAATGAAGAATGACATTCGCGGTATCGCGAGTTTTCTGATTGAGGCCGATGCTATAGTACCCGGAGCCCAGGTCAGTCTCCATGTGGCCGAATCGCCGGCTATGGAGTTGCGCCAGCTTGCCGAGTCGGCCGCGGTTGAAATCTCCACGGCCTTGAAACGCGCATCTGGGTAGCTGGCCATGAGGCGTCGAATCTGCACTCCCACGGAGTCGCGGGCCGTCCTGCTGTCATTCATGAAACAGAGCAGCAACGCTTTCGACTGGTGAGGATTGAAATTTATGACGGAATCCGTCGAATCATAAAGGTACAGCCCCGGAATCTCCATCGATGCCGCCTCGCCAAGCTGAGAGGAGAGCACCCCGGTGAAATTCTGCACCACCTCCGGCGCGCGGGCCCCGCTGCTGAGCAGAGTCATCAGCGAGTCGGCAAGCCGTTCATAGCCCGGAGTCTGGAAATATGTCACCATGAGCGCTGTCGATGCCTTGCTTGAGCGGTGTTTCCCAACCCATTCGGCCACAGCCTTGTTGATCGCTTCCGCATTGCGGCTCTGGATAACCGAAGCGTTGTCGTTGACCCACTCCGATATATCCTCCGATTCGCTGTTCCCTTCAGTCTTTATGGCCAATGGCGCCGCGAGGTCGCCCGTGACCGTGAGCTTGTCGCCGTTTTCGGCTATAAGGGTTGCCAGCGGGGTGCCGTCGCTGAGAGCGAGAGTGATCAGAGTAGGCCGTGGCGCTTCGCCTTTGAGAGCGAACTTGTTGTCCATGGCCATAGTCGAGACTCGTTTGAGACCTCCGGCCGAATAATAGGTGGCTGTGACCGTACGCATCCCGATGCCTTCTATCTGGCCTTGGATTATGAAATCATGTTTTTTGCCGCAGCCCGGCAGGAGGAGCGATATGCCGAGAATAAGAAGAAATATTCTGAAATGTCTCACTTTTCAAACGGATTAGAGTTGTTTCCACAAAAATAGGCAACTCAGACAAGATGAGCAAGAAAAACCACCGAAAGTGACACAATTTCTTCTTGGAAAATCATCGGCGAGTGCTTAACTCCAGAAGCGTGATCCCTGATGTTTTCTGCCACTTTCCTCTTTCTTTTTTGTAAAATAGGCGATTTATTCCTCTTGTTTTTGTGCTTATAGGCCAAAATATTCCTCTTTATTATTTCGAATTATGTCTATATTCTATTGTAAATATGCGGATTATGGCTATATTTGCGTTGCGAATTGAAATACGGATAATTCCATGGCATATTTTAAACGAAATATAGACAAGCGTCTTCTTGAATGGAAAGAGAGCCGCAACCGGAAACCGCTGCTGGTCAGAGGGGCGAGACAAATCGGCAAGTCAAGTTCTATCCGGAACTTTGCCCGAAGTTTCAGATACTTTATTGAGATAAACTTTGAAATGCATAGAAATGTCGCGAGTTTATTTGAACAGGAATATGACGTTGACGTGTTGTGTGAAAGGTTGAGTGTGCTGTATTCAACACCTGTAATACCCGGTGAGACGCTTCTGTTTTTTGATGAGGTGCAGGCGTGTGAATCGGCGTTGAAATCCCTGTGGTTTTTTAAAGAGAATCTGCCGGAATTGCATGTGATTGCCGCCGGTTCTCTTCTGGAGTTCTCATTGAAAAACATGCCGGCGTATGGGGTGGGCCGTGTCAGCTCGATTTTTATGTATCCCTTGTCCTTCAATGAATTCCTCAGCGCTATCGGTAAAGATGAGTGGGTGGAAGCGATAGAAAAGGCATCTGCGCGGAAACCCCTTTTCGAGGCTTTGCATAAGGAGCTTGTCGGTGCCTATCGTACATTTCTTTTGGTCGGCGGCATGCCTGCGAGCGTCAGGGCATGGGTAGAGACCAGGAATTATCAGGAATGTATTGACGAACTGTCGGATATACAGCAGACTTATTATGATGATTTCACGAAATACAGCAAAAAAATCAGTCCGGAGGTTCTGAAGAATACTCTTCAAAGCGTGATAGCCCAGACCGGTCAGAAGTTTATGTACAGTAAGGTATCGGGCGCTTATCCCGCTGAAGAAGTGAAACGTTCGTTGGACATGCTTGTCAGTGCTGGCATAGTGAAGCCTGTCCGCTACACTGCGGCTAACGGCATGCCTCTTGGAGCGGAAGTAAATCATAAATTCACAAAATATCTGTATCTCGACAGCGGACTTCTATTGCGTGTGCTTGATCTTGATTTCGGTGGTTCGAAGCCCCTGACGGAGATGATTGTGGCCGGATCCGAGGCTGATCTTGTGAATAAAGGAAAGCTTGCGGAACTCTCCGTAGGCTGGGAACTGGTGAAAGCATCGAATTCCAGACACGGATATGAACTTTACTATTGGGAAAATCTCGATAAAGGAACCACATCGGAGGTCGATTATATCGTTGCGCGTGAGATGCAAGTGCTTCCGGTTGAGGTAAAATCTGGTACCAGCGGAAAAATGAAGAGTCTGCGGCTCTTTATGAACAGGAAACATATTGAAAAAGCGATAAGGACATCTCTGGAAAATTTCGGTGTCCTGACGTATGACGATGGAGATTTTTCCCGCATAATTTCCATTGTGCCGATTTATGCCATTGGACTGATTGTGGATAAATGAACCTCTTCCGTTATTATAAACTCAGACAAGATGAGCAAGAAAAACCACCGAAAGTGACACAATTTCTTCTTGGAAAATCATCGGCGAGTGCTTAACTTTGCACCCATGAAGCATATAGCCTTTTACAGAATTCTTCCTTGCATCCTCTTTCTGCTATGTAATCTTCCGGCAGCCGCTCAGATAGCGGCCCCCGACAGCCTGACGTTCAACACCGATAGCCTGCGCCGCGAATTTGACAACCAGCCCTATTTCGGTATATATAAAGACAATTATTTCACCTTCGGTGTCCCGGTCAATCACCGGCCGACGCGCCACAACTCAAATGTGAAGTTCCAGATATCCATAGCCCAGCGACTGACCAAAAGCACATTGCCCTGGGGAACATACCTGTTTCTGTTCTATACACAGAAGGTGTTCTGGAACGTGCTTGAGAAATCTTTGCCCATGACCGACATGAACTTCAACCCCGGCATAGGGCTGGTGAAACCGCTTTTCGTGAAAAACCGTTTCATAGGCAAGCTCAGCCTTCTTGCCGAGCATGAAAGCAACGGACGCGACGGCGTACAGTCCCGCTCGTGGAACAAAATTTCCCTCGGAGGAAGTATTATGATCGACCCCAACTTCGTGGTCCACGGCAAATTCTGGATTCCCATAGTCGATGGCGGCGAAAACCGCGACATTCTCGACTATTCGGGCATATATCAGATGGGTACGCAGTTTTTTTCCGCAAACCGGCGTTTTGGCGCGGCTGTCATTCTGGTGAAGCGGCGCGGCTGGTCGCTCAACTACAATACCATTGTCGAACTGAACTATCGTCTCTTCAAAGGCGAGAACCAATATCTGTTCGCCCAATATTACAACGGATATGGCGAAGGACTCCTCGAATACAAGAAATTCCACAACATGTTTCGCGTAGGCATCGTCATCAAGCCCCGTATCTTCTCCGACTACTGATCCTCACTCATCTGCTTAATTTGGCTCCCGATTGATAAAAAACAACTGCGCCGGAATGGAAATCATTCACGACGCAGTTACTTTATGGATGTTATGCGGCGGAGCGGAAAGTTATTTCACTTCCCAGGTGTCGCCGGCGAGAATCATCGAGCGGAGCGAGTCGAAGCCGTGGGCGGCCTGCACTTCGCGTACCTGACGCTCCACCTCCTCGTTATAGACCGGAGCCTCTACATCGCGGATGATGCCTATGGCAAGGGGAAGTTCCATGCCGTCCATCATTGCGAGCTGCTGATGAAGGAAGTTGGAGGGGGTGTGTGAGTCATGGACAAGAACATCGTCGATGGTGTAGGGGTCCTTGTCGAGATCGACCGCCTTGAGCAGGAATCCGTCGCGCACGAGGCCCTTGCGCTTATCCTTGCCGAAAAGCATTTTTTCGCCGTTGACAAGATGAATCGTGCGGTCGGCGCGGTATTCCTTGTCGGTGATGGGCGAGTGGATGCCGTTGTTGTAGATGACGCAGTTCTGGAGAATCTCCGTCACTGAGGTGCCTTTGTGGCGACCGGCGGCGAGAAGCACTTCCTGTGTGATGGCGAGTTCGACGTCGATCGACCGGCCGAAGAAGTTTCCGCGTGCGCCGAACACGAGCTCGGCCGGAATGAACGGATCTTCAGTCGTTCCGTAGGGCGACGACTTGGAGACGAAACCGCGGGCCGACGTAGGTGAGTACTGGCCTTTCGTAAGACCGTAGATCTTGTTGTTGAGCAACAGGATATTGATGTCGATGTTGCGGCGCACGGCGTGGATGAAGTGGTTGCCTCCGATGGCGAGACCGTCGCCGTCGCCCGAAATCTGCCAGACGGTCATGTCGGGATTGGCGAGTTTGAAGCCGGTGGCTACGGCTGCGGCGCGGCCATGGATGGTGTGGAAGCCGTAGGCGTTCATGTAGTAAGGCAGACGGCTTGAGCATCCGATGCCGGAAATGACGGCTGTCTGATGGGGCGGAACGCCCAGAGCAGCCATGGTCTTCTGGAGTGAGTTGATGATTGCGTGGTCTCCGCAACCGGGACACCAGCGCACGGGCTGGTCGCTTTTGAAGTCGGCGGCTGTGTATGTGATAGAGTCTTGCATGGCTATTCTCCTATTATGTTGTTGACGGCCTCGACCACTTCCTCGGCAAGGAACGGCTGACCCTGGATTTTGTTAATGCGTTTGATTTCCGTTTTCGGGAACTTGGCCTGTAGATAATCGGCCAGCATGCCTGTGTTGAGTTCGGCAACTATGACTGTGCCGAAGCGCGAGAGGACCTCGCCGGTGTTGGCGGGTAGGGGATTGATGTAGCGCAACTGGGCGAAAGCCACTTTTTTGCCTTGGGCGTTGAGCTCGGTGGCGGCTGTGCGCAGATGGCCGTATGTGCCCCCCCAGCCCATCAGAAGAACGTCGGCGTCCTCCGGTCCGATAACTTCGAGCGCGGGTATGTCGTCGGCTATGCGGGCTATTTTCTCGCGGCGTGTCATGATCATTCTCTCGTGGTTGACCGGATCGTTGCTCAGCGCGCCGGTCGTGTAGTCTTTTTCAAGACCGCCGATGCGGTGCATGGCGCCTTCGGTGCCGGGGATGGCCCAGTAGCGTATCTGGTTCTCGCCGCAGCGTTCGTAGGGCTGCCAGCCGCCCTGTGCCAGTCGTTCGGCCGGCAGATAAGGCGGTTTTATTTCGGGATATTCGTCGTCATCAGGTATGCGCCATGCCGAAGCGCCGTTGCCTATGAAAGCGTCGGTCAGAAGGATGACAGGAGTCATGTGCTCCAGGGCGATGCGTGCCGCCTCGAAAGCCATGGTGAAGCAGTCGGTGGGCGAAACGGGTGCAACTACGGCCACGGGCGATTCGCCGTTGCGTCCGTAGAGGGCCTGCATCAGGTCGGTCTGCTCGGTCTTGGTGGGGAGGCCGGTTGAGGGGCCGCCGCGCTGCACGTCGATCACTACCAGAGGAAGTTCTGCCATGACGGCGAGGCCTATGCCTTCGCTCTTGAGCGCCAGGCCGGGGCCCGAGGTGGAGGTTACTCCGAGATTTCCGCCAAATGAGGCGCCGATGGCCGAGCACACGCCGGCTATCTCGTCTTCCATCTGGACGGCTTTAACTCCGAGGTCCTTGCGCTTGGCGAGTTCATGGAGAATATCGGTGGCCGGGGTGATGGGATAGCTGCCGAGGAAAAGCGGACGGCCGCTCTTCTCAGAGGCCATGATGAGACCCCATGCGGTGGCGGTGTTGCCGTTGATGTCCGTATAGACGCCCGGACGCGCTTCCTTCGACTCGATGCGGTAAGTCGTTACCGACGAATGGGTGTTAGCTCCGTAGTCGTAGCCTGCGCGGAGAACCTTGGAGTTGGCTTCATAGACGGCCGGCTTGCGGGCGAATTTCTTTTTGATGAAATGATCCACGCTCGCCATCGGACGGTCGAAGAGCCAGCAGACAAGGCCGAGGGCGAAGAAGTTGCGGCATTTCGTAACCGCCTTGTTGTCAAGGCCGCTGTCGGCGAGGGCCGCTTTGGTCATTGAGGTGACGGGGACCATCAGAAGCTGCTCTTCGTTGATGCCCAGTTCCTTGAACGGTTCGTCGGTGGCGAATTTCGCCTTTTTGAGATCGGCCTCCTTGAAGGAGTCGATATCCACGATGATGACGCCTCCTTTTTTGAGGTGACGCACGTTCTGCTTCAGTGCCGCTGGGTTCATGGCCACCAGCACGTCGCATTTGTCACCCGGGGTGTGTACGTCGGTTCCTACGCTTACCTGAAAGCCGCTGACTCCTCCGAGCGAGCCCTGCGGAGCGCGGATTTCTGCCGGATAGTCGGGGAAGGTGGAAACTTCGTTGCCCAGTCCGGCGGATACGTTGGTGAAGATGTTTCCCACGAGCTGCATGCCGTCGCCGGAGTCGCCGGAGAAACGGATCACCACTTTATCCAAGTTTTTTATGCTTGTTTCTGCTAACATGATTTGTATGATGATTGGTATATTTTCGGTATTATTATATATAAGGTTGCCGCTTTATGCAATTCGCGACAAATTTACTGAAAAATCGCGAATATTTGCTATCTTTGAGCGTAAAACTCCAAAAGAAAAAGAAATGTACGAAAACAACAATTTCAATGTAGCCCCGGGACTGGTGAAAAAGATTCTCTGGGCGGTAGCGGCAATAATTCTTCTGATCGTAGCCATGGCTTTCGTGCGTCCGTGGTATAATGTCTGGTCGCAGGAAATGGAAGGAAAGGCCGAGTTCGCTAAAGCCGAGCAGAACCGCAAGATAAAGATCGAGGAGGCCAAGGCAAATCTGGAGGCCGAGAAACTCAACGCTCAGGCCGAGATTGAGCGCGCAAAGGGTGCGGCCGAGGCTATACGCATAGAGAACGGTTCGATCACTCCAACCTACATCCAGTATCTTTGGGTGCGCCAGCAGTCCGATCTCAGTGACAAGACAGTCATCTACGTCCCCACCGAAACGAACCTGCCCATTCTCGAATCCACCCGTGCGCTGACCTCTCTTCCCGCACCGGCCAAATAAACGTGCCCGCTACAGTTCGTCGGGGAATTTGCGGTAGTGTTCCTGCAGCAGAGGCTCCAGATTGAAGTAGAAGCCTCCTTTTTTCTCCGATGCGACATCGACGACCGTCAGATATTCGTAGCTCGGGTCGTAGAAGAGATGGTTCGTCACCTGATAGCCCATCATGTTGAGCAACACGTATTCGTGCTGCGGCTCTATTATATACCATGCCCGCTCCTCGTCCTCGCCGGTTCCAGTCGAGACGATGGTCATCAGCAGGTGGTTAAGTTTGTATTGCCATATTTTGGCGAGATCTTTCTGTCCGAGAATGTCAAGAGCGGTTATCATGGCGCTCATCTGGCGTAGGTCGAAGGGATTGTTGGCAAGAGCTGTCCGTGCGTTCGAAATGATTTCCTCGCATTGGGCCCCGGTCGGGTTTGTCGTGTGATACAGATTGCTGTTCATTTCCGGTGCCGGGGAGGGACGGTAGGGATCATAGTCTTCCTGAAACATATAGCCCAGATATAGGCGCCGGTATTTGTCGAGCGTCATTGTCGTATCGTTGCTGAGATACTCCTTCATGAGGGCCGGATAGAAATATTTCGAGCTCCTGTCGGTTATCTCCTTCTGTATCTTTTCCAGGTCGGGCTTCTCGCGCTTGAGGCGCTCGAAGGGAAGCTGTGCGCTGACGGCGGCCGCTCCGGCCAGCATGAGGGATATTATGAGAAATAGATGCTTCATGTGATGTGAGGGGGGATAAGGGTTTTCTATTGTTTTTGCTGCGGGCTTTCAGCCTGAGGCTTTTCCGCCGGTTTTATTGCTTCCGGATAGGAGATGCGTGAATGATACATTGTCACGAGCCTCGAAGCGAATATCTTTTTGATGGTTTTGACATCGCGGAACGAAAGCGGAGAGTCGTTGTGCAGTCCTTCGTTTATCTGGCTGTCGATTATTTTGTCAACGAGAGCCTTGATCGCCTCCGGCGAATGGTCGGAGAGGGAGCGCGAGGCGGCTTCCACGGCGTCGGCCATCATGACCAGCGACGTCTCGCGGGTCTGGGGATTGGGTCCGGGATAGGTGAAAGGCGCCGCGTCAACCTCCTCGCCGGGATGCTGGTTGCAGTAGGTTGTGTAGAAATAGCGCGCTTTGCCTCGGCCGTGGTGCTGCGAGATGAAGTCGCGGATCGTGCGCGGAAGATTGGCGCTCTCGGCGCGCTTGAGCCCGTCGGTCACATGGCCTATGACTATTCTCGCGCTCTGCAGCGGGGTGAGGGCGTCGTGGGGGTTGACTCCATGCTGGTTTTCGGTGAAGAAAGCCGGATTGTTGATTTTGCCTATGTCGTGATACAGGGCGCCCGTACGGGTCAGCTGCACGTTGGCCCCTATGGCGAGAGCAGCCGCCGACGCCAGATTGCTGACCGCCATGGAGTGGTTGAACGTCCCGGGGCATTCCTCGGAGAGTTCGCGCAGCAGCGGATGGTTTATATCTGCCAGCTCCACGAGCGACACTCTCGACGTGAACCCGAAAAGTTTCTCCATCAGGAAAATGAGGAAATAAGCGAACGATATGAGCACGGCGTTTATTGCGAACGCGCCCATCATCTTGGGGAATAGCGAATTGAACGTGCCGAGAGTCATCAGCTCCATGACGGCGTAGGTCATGGCGTAGGCGAGAAAGGCCAGCAGGGAGGTGCGGATCAGCTGAGAGCGTTTGCTGAGTTCCTTTATGGAGACCACCGTGGCCAGCATGGCGCTGAACTGCAGAAGAATGAATTCCCAGTGGTTCTGGGCGACTGTCGAACAGATGATGATCGTTATCAGCCCTGTGAAAAAGGCTGTCCGCGAATCGAGAAACACCAGTACAACCACCGGCACTATGGCAAGCGGAACCATGTAGATGCCGAGACGGATGAATGTGTTCATGCCGTAGGTCAGCAGGGTGAACATGGTGACCATGGAGAGCAGGAAGAGCATGACCGGTAGTCGGTCATAGTAGTCGCGGCGGAACACATAGATGAAAAACATCAGGGAGCCGAGCATCAGCAGCAGGAATCCGAAAGAACCCAGGGCCGGATAGAGTGATTCCGAAATGACGGTGCCTCCGCGTTCCTCCACCATTTTTTCGTATGTGTCGAGAATCGTGTAGAGCTGCGGAGTCACTATATCCCCGCGGTCAATGATTCGTTCGCCGTGCTGGATAACTCCTATCGGCGCAAGCGCCGTCGCGTAAGCCTCTTCTTTGAAGCGGCGCGTCGTGAGGCTGTCGAGGATTATGTTGGGCTCTATCAGTTCCGACAGGCGCGAGGACGTGACCGCCGCCCTGAGGGTCGGATCAGAGATAAGGCTGTCGAGGCGGCTGTAGGCCTGGCGCGGCGAAAGAAAGCGTCCCACGGGCTGAGAATCGGCATGGTCTCCCTCCAGCAGTCTTATCTGGGTGACATTCGTGCTGTCAGCCCTCTTGGGAATGCTGTTTATGTCGATGACTCCGGTCTGATAGATGTCTCTCAGACGTGCAAGTACAATGGTGCGTTGCGAAGGCGTCAGTGAGGAGGTGATGTTCTGTATCATGCGGCTCGCCGATTTGGCAAGTATCTGCCCTTCTTTGGCTGCATCGCGCACATACACGGGCTGAAAGGTCGCCTCGAGCGAGTCCCTGATGGCGATGGCCGAAACGGTGTCATGGCGCACCGGTATGTCGAAAGGCGCCGTCAGCAGGTTGTAGGTCCACGGACGGTTTATCTCATAGACATAGCGGTTCTCGTTGGTCGAGGGCCTGAGATGGAACATCAGGAGGATTGCAGCGCCGAAAGCGAGCCACATCCAGACCTTCGGACTTATTTTTCGTAAGCTTATCATTGCAGATTCTTGTTTTGGGAGGAGGCGTTTGCCTCGGGTGCGGCCTCGGTTCTGACGGCACGCTGGACTCCTTTTATTTTTTTAATTTCTAAACATAGATTCTTTATGGTGGCGGCGTCGCGCACCAGGACCCCGAGCCTGCAGGTGAAGACCTCTTTGTCGGTGTCGATGTGGAGAGAACGTATGTCGATGTTGAGCTGATTGGAAATCAGTTGCGTCAGTTCCTGAAGGATGCCGTGACGGTCAACTCCGTCGATGGCTATGACGGCCGGAAGCGGACGATCGACCTTTTTCCAGCGGGTGGCCACGATGCGCGGCCCGAAAGTGGCTTTGAGCACCTGGGCCCGCGGACATGTGAGATCGTGTATCTCCACTTTTCCCTCGTCGTTGATAAATCCCATGACGTCATCTCCCGGAATGGGATGGCAGCAGGGTGAAAACACGAAATTCTGTGAGTCGCCGTCAAGTTCCAGCTCGAAGACTTCCTTGGGATTGATTTTGGCCGGAGCTGATTCCTCCGTCGCAGGCGCGGAGCTGGTGCGGCCCGTGCCTATGCGGAAAAGTTTCTTCAGCAGACCCGGCGATGTCTTGGGCGAATCCTTCAGTATATAGCCGTCGAGCGTGACTTCCTCGCTCCCGAGTTTATAGAAAAGCTGTTCGCGGGTGGAAATGTGGAAATACCGCATTATTTTTGTTATCACCTCGTTGGTCTCCTTTACCTCTCCGGCGTCAAGAAACCGCGCAAGAATCTCTTTGCCTTTTTCGATGATCGGAGCCTGTTCGCGGCGCAGGGCCGAGCGAAGACGGGTGCGTGCTTTGGCCGTTGCCAGAAAATCGATCCATTCAGGATTCGGTTTCTGCGTGCGTGAAGTCAGGACTTCGACCTGGTCGCCGCTCTGCAGCTGATGGGAAATCGGGACAAGCTTATGGTTCACCTTTCCCGCTATGCAATGGTTGCCAAGTTCGGAGTGGAGGGCGTAGGCGAGGTCGAGAACCGTCGAGTGTTGCGGCAGGGTGACAAGCTCGCCTTTGGGGGTGAAGACCACTATTTCGGCCGAGAAAAGATTCAGTTTCAGTGTGTCGAGAAAATCGACTGCGTTGGGGTTGGGATCTTCAAGTATGTCTTTTATGGTGCGGAGCCACACGGTCAGTTCCGATTCCTCTTCGCCGTTCCCTATTTTGTATTTCCAGTGGGCCGCGAATCCTTTTTCAGCTATTTCGTCCATGCGGCGTGAACGTATCTGCACCTCTACCCAGTTGCCGTCAGGGCCCATAACCGTCAGATGCAGGGCCTGATAGCCGTTAGCCTTCGGTGTCGATATCCAGTCGCGTGTGCGTTCGGGATGCAGACGGTATATGTCTGTTATTGCCGAATATATCTCCCAGCAGATGCGCTTCTCGCTCGCCGGATCGTCGCAGTTGAAAATGATGCGCATGGCGTAGAGGTCATAGACCTCCTCAAAGGGGATTTTCTTTGTCTCCATTTTGCGCCAGATCGAATAGACCGACTTGACGCGCGCTTTCGCCTCATAGTCCAGCCCCATACCCTTGAGGCGTTCCTTGATCGGCGCGGAGAAGTCGGAATAGACCGCCAGCCGTTTCGCCTCCGATGCTTTTATCTGCTCGGCGATGCGGTCATAGACGGCCGGATGCTCATATTTGAAGCTCAGGTCCTCCAGCTCCGTCTTGATGGAGAAAAGTCCCAGACGGTGGGCGAGGGGAGCATAGATGTAAAGGGTCTCTCCCGCTATTTTGTATTGCTTGCCTGGCGGCATGGAGCTGAGTGTGCGCATATTGTGGAGGCGGTCAGCCATTTTTATAAGCACCACTCTTATGTCTTCGCTCATCGTCAGCAGGAGCTTGCGGAAGTTCTCGGCCTGCGCCGAGGCCTTGTCTCCGAAAATTCCGCCGGATATCTTTGTCAGCCCGTTGACAAGTTCGGCGATTTTGCGGCCGAACTGCTGCCGGATGTCCTCCACGGTGTAGTCCGTGTCCTCCACTACGTCGTGGAGCAATGCCGCGCAGATCGAAGTGGAGCCCAGACCGATCTCCTGCGAGGCTATCTTGGCCACGGCTATCGGGTGGAGAATATACGGCTCGCCCGAGCGGCGCCGGATGCCTTTGTGGGCCATGCGGGCGAAATTAAAAGCGCGTTCGATTATCTCCACCTTTTTGCGGTGGGGACTCGCGAGATAGCCCCGTAACAGATCGGCAAACTCGGCGTTTATCAGCTGCTCCTCTTCTTCCGTGGTCAAATGTCGGTTCTGGCTCATTCGGCGGATTGTTGGATTAATTTACAAACTTACTAAAAAAGAGCGAGAATGAAGAAAAAAACCGCTAAATTTGTGGAAAATTAAAATTATCACCAATGGCAAAATATAATTTTGACGTTCCCTGTGACCGAACGGGGACAAATTGCATGAAATTCGACTGCCTTAAGGAAAATTTCGGCGCTGACGATCTTTTCCCTCTTTGGATAGCCGACATGGATTTTTATGTCTGTCCTGAAATCGAACAGACGCTGACACAGCGTTTCGCCCACCGCGTCTATGGTTACACCGCAGCCGCCGACTCCTACTGGCAGTCGATCATTGAGTGGCTTGACCACCGGCATGGTCTGAAGACCGACCGCAGCGAGCTGACGTTCGTTCCCGGTGTGGTCCGCGGCATCGCTTACGCGCTGAACTTCTTCACCAAACCCGGTGACAAGATTGTCATACAGCCCCCTGTCTATCATCCCTTCCGTCTGGTGCCCGAGGGCAACGGTCGCGTGATCGTGGAAAATCCCCTGATTGAGAACAACACCGGCGAAGGGTCGTTCTATACGATGGACCTCGAAGGCCTCGAGAAGATTTTCGCCGAGGAAAAACCGAAGATGATGATACTCTGCAACCCCCACAATCCCGCCGGAATCCAGTGGGACGCCGACACGCTTGCCGCCGTGGCCCGGCTCGCTTTGAAATACGGGGTTATCGTCATTTCCGACGAGATCCACAGCGATCTGATGCTTCGTCACACCCGTCACGTCCCGTTCCTCCTTTCCTGTCCGGAAGCGGCCGAAGTATCCATAACCTTCGGAGCGCCGTCCAAAACCTTCAATATCGCCGGCCTGGAAAGCTCTTGGATGATCGTGCGCAATCCGCGTCTCCGCGAACCTTTCTACAAATGGATGGAGGTCAACGAGTTCTCACGTCCCTCATTCACCGCGTGGATGGGCGCCGAAGCCGCCTACCGCCACGGCGAGGAGTGGCTTGACGAGATGATGGACTACATCGAGGAAAATGTCGAGGCCGTTGAGAAATATTGTGCCGAAAATCTGCCCGGAATAAAACCGGTGCGTCCCGAAGCCTCATTCCTCGTCTGGCTCGACTGCCGCGGACTCGGTCTCGACCAGGAAAAACTTGTCGGTCTATTTGAATGTAAGGCACATCTGGCTCTCAACAGCGGAACTATGTTCGGTTCGCAGGGCGCCGGATTCATGCGTCTCAACGTCGGGCTCCCCCGCCGCGAACTCATCAAGGCCCTTGACTGCCTGAAAAAAGCCCTCTCCTGAAGTATTCATAGCAACAATCTCTTAACCTCTGATTCCAATGAAATTACAATCTTTTATTCTGCCCGCTCTGTTTGCTCTCGCGTTGCCCCTTCAGGCACAGCAGGTGCAGATCTCTCCCGTTCCGCAAAACATTGTCTGGGGACAGAAGGCTTTCGACAAGCCGGCTGCCGTTAAACTCAAGGGCGCGTCAACGGCCGATGCCGACGCTGTGGCCGCGCTGACACATGCCATCCCCGCCGGAAAGGGCGTCAAGGTGACGATCGGCGAGAAAGGCGACAAAGCCGTCGCTTCCGTTGCGTCAAAAATTCCTTCAAAGCCCGAGGGATATTATCTTAAAGTGACTCCGAAAGAAGTCATAATCGCCGGAAACGACGCGAACGGAACTTATTATGGTGTCCAGACTTTCCTCCAGATCGCCTCGCAGCCCGAAGTGATGAGCGTGGAGATAACCGACTGGCCTTCTACTCCCAATCGTGGCGTCGTCGAAGGTTTCTATGGCAACGCCTGGAGTTTCGACGACCGTCTGAGCCAGTATGAATTCTACGGACGCAACAAGATGAACACCTACATCTACGGCCCGAAGGACGACCCCTATCACCGTGGAAAATGGCGTGAGCTTTATCCCGCCGACAAAGCCGCCGAGATGAAGGCACTCAACGAAGCGGCCAAACGCCACAAGGTCAATTTCGTCTGGGGCATACATCCCGCCGGCGACCACCGCTGGAACGAAGAGGACAATCAGGCGACAATCCGCAAGTTCGAGCAGATGTATGATCTCGGCTTCCGGAATTTCTCTATTTTCTTCGACGATGTCTTCGGCGCGCAGGCCGACGGCAAGAAACATGCCGAATACATGAACTATGTCAAGAAAAACTTCGTTGACAAGCACCCCGACATCGAGAACTTCATCATGTGTCCCGCCCTCTACAACAAGGCTTGGAAAGGATCTTTCCAGCCCTCATATCTCGAGGACATATCCGTGATGGATCCTTCCATAAAGGTGATGTGGACCGGAAACTCCGTGGTCGATATGATCAACGTTCAGGACATGGAGTGGATCAATCCGAAAATCGGCCGCAAGGCGTTCATCTGGCTGAACTATCCTGTCACCGACTACTGCATCAACCATCTCTTGATGGGCCCATTCACAGGCAATGACGCCGAAGCCACTTCGATGGTCAGCGGATTCTCTGCCAATCCAATGGAATATGCCGAGGCCTCAAAGCTGAGCCTTTTCAGCAATGCCGATTTCCTCTGGAATCCCGACAAGTATGACGCCGACCGTTCATGGGAGCTCGCTCTCGAGCGTCTGATGCCGGCCCACCGCGACGCATTCCGTGAATTCTGCCTCTATAATGTCGATCTCGGCCAGAACACCCACCGTCTCCGCCGATTCAACGAATCGCCCGCGCTGAAAGCGCTCATTGACAAGTATGAGCCCGCAATGACTGAAAGCTATATGGCAGGGGCTGCCAAAGAGCTGTCCGATGAGTTCGCGAATCTGGAAAAATCGTCGGCTGAACTTCTGTCTGTTGCCGACACCAACGCGATGCTCAAGGAAATAAAGCCCTGGATCGAGGTCTCGGAGATGCTCGGCAAGCGCGGACAGCTTGTGGCCGCGATGTACGGCGATATTTTCTCCGGTAATGCAAAGGGATTCGTGGATAATTACGTGGCCTATGCAGCTCTCACCGACAAGGCTTCGAAAGTTGCCTCGCGTGATTTCCCCGGCTCCATAAAGGTCGCCTATCCTATGGTTGGCTCTCTCTATGCCGAACCGTTCCTGAAACGGTCGGTGAACCGCATGGTTGACTATTACCGCCACAACAATGACTATCGCCTCGATGTCTTCCCGCAGCTCGCTCTCGAGAACGGCAACTACCGCATCCGACTCAACGGACAGTGGCTCGGCAATCCGAAGGCAGGCACGACCGGCGGACGCCCCGTATGGCAGGCTGCCGAGGATGATGTCAACCCCGACCGTCAGATATGGCGTGTCACCTACGACCCCGAGACCGGCCGCTATTCGATCGTGAACGCCAAGGATGGACGCTACATCAACGAGAACGGCTCTTTCACAGTCAATCCCGATTCCAATCCGTTTGACGCCCAGTGGCATACGTTCATAATCGAACGTGACGGCGACCGATATGTGATCCGCAACGGAGGCAATGCCGGAAACTCTTTCTGGAAATCCGATGCCGAAGGCATTTCTAAAGCCTCCAAGCCCGAAGAAAAAGCTGAATTTGAATTTATCCCTGTAAAATAACCTTTCGCGGTCCCTTTCCCGGCGGATATCGCCGGGAAGGGTCGCCTATTTTTAGAGGTTGTTTAAAAACAAATGTGAAAGCTGGAGTCCATTCTCCGGAGGTGGATT
>OFFN01000084.1_pt1 | contig 95147 bp, 71 predicted proteins | sample 1521381 | NCBI WGS metagenome assembly OFFN01 (sample SAMEA3504112, study PRJEB24116) | mouse gut metagenome | biome: mouse gut; feature: mouse-associated habitat; material: faeces | place: Denmark | collected 2011 | reverse complement strand
AAGATAGCCTTCGACGGTAGCAAGGTGATGAAGTTGTCGGAGCTGATTGACTTCACTCCGCAGCAAAAACGCAAGCCTTCACCGCTTGACGTTTACCGCACTCTTTTAACTGTCGAGATCTGCAGGGAGGGCTTAAACGACTATATACGAATCCACACGAAAGATGGTGAAACATATCAAAAGGGCATATCCATGCGGCAGTATTCCTGGTATCATGGAGTGAAGCCGGAAGAACGCGAGGATGTTGGCTATATGATAGCCGCCACGATGTTGTCTGAAGAGATCCTTGCTGCCTATCTGAAATTTAATCCAGTCAACAACCTTACAGAATCAATCAAATCAGTGGCAGTAATCAGACACCGCAACGGAGGACAGGCATTGAGAATCACAATGGCTGACGGTTTCTCAACATCGATCAATACCATGACCCAAGAAGAAACCAGCCGTTATAAAGCAATGCCACCATCAGAACAGCAGGAATATCTCCGTGAACTTGCAATCGCATATCTCACCCATGAGGATGCCCGAACCATTACCCGCAGAATCAAGGAGCAGACATTGTCTCGAACAGGCGCAAGAGTGCTACCAAACCGTCCACAGGACTTTCCGGAGCAGACAATGAGGATATTTGCCATGAATCTATCAGCCGCCATTTCTTCCCTCAACGTCAACACAGCTCACGGCATAAATCGTGAATGGGAGGTCGGTCACCGCTCCCGTAATGATGACATCGACAACAGGCAATCCGGCACGAATCTTTCAATGTAGCAGATACCAGGCAGTATAACAATAGTGACTATTCCGACCCATCACGCGGATAGTCACTATATTTTTACGGGAGATTTAATGTGGAGTGAATCGGAGTTAGGGTTAAACGGATTCTTTTAAAAGCATTTAATCAAGCCGATTTAAGGTGATTTATAGCGGTTTAGATAGTGACTATTGTAGTGACTTCGGGTGATAGTGACTAAAAGAGAAATCGCCAACTCTTTTGGAATTAGCGATTTAACTTTCTTAGAGGTGGTGCCACCAGGAATCGAACCGGGGACACAAGGATTTTCAGTCCTTTGCTCTACCAACTGAGCTATGGCACCGTGCGGTAAACTTGGAGACTTGTGGCAATCTAGCGCTGTAGGTTAGAGAGGTTGTTTGCGCGAGAGGCTGTCTTTTCCGTTTCTGCGATGCAAAGGTAGGCATTTATTTTGAATTGGCAAAAAAATCGGCAGGTTTTTTAATTATTTTTTGTGAGTAGGATTTGTGAGATTCAGAGGATAAATATAATATTGGTGGAAAATATCTGAATAACAAGATGTTGCAATGATGTGGTTGTCAAAAAAGATGGTTGTTAGGATAATATATCAGAAGTCGTCAGAATGATATATCAGAATGATATATCAGAATAATATATCAGAATAATATATCAGAATAAGTTACCTGGGTTATATAGTGGACTGAAGAATATGATGATTTGAAGAATATACTTATTGGATATGGTATAGTTGTTCGAATGATGTGTCTTTTTGAGGGATATGGTTGTTTGAATGGGAAAAATCAGTTTTTTAAGATGCTTTTGGTGCTACGGAGGTTCCTTTGGCAAGTGTTACATTTGATTTAGGACTGATAGAAAAAAGCAAAAAGGCAGACTGAAAATGTATGTTACTATCAGCTTGGCAATAGTGTTACATACATGTAAACTGTTGATGTTATGTCGTGCCAAGATATATGCTTGTAAACCAGGATGCTGCTTGGTGATGTAGGATATTTTAAGCCTATTTTCAGCCTGTTTTCAGCCTGTTTTTTGCGATTAGCCCTATATGAAGTTTTTGGGTTGGGAATCTAAAAAATGTCGTTTCGGCAATTAGTCCTCGCGCTAGCCGTGGTTGTAGGAGCTGTATAGATGATGTGTGTAGCCGATAATGGTTTGCGCGCATGAGGATTTATTTGTCCGAATGTTTTGTGAAGGTAGTTTGGAATTGTAGTTTGGAATCTATTGGGGATGATTTTGTATTCTTTGGGAAGAATACTTAAATTTGCAAGAAGCAACATCATTAAGAGAAGTGGGTGTTTAATGGAAGGTATTGATGTTAAGTAAGTCATGAAAATTATTACGCATAAAACCTATAATCCGGCTTTATATTCTCTGCGGCATCCTTTCGCCGCTTTTTATCCTCATCTTCAGTCGTGTAGCTCGCTACACTCCTTCATCTTCGGACAAAAATCGACTGAAAGTATGCTCTCAGACAATATAAAATATTTTCCACGACTTACTTATATGTGATTTTTTATGGCAAGTTGTTTCTTAAAGGTCGCATATGCATGACAACGGGGGGCTTTAGGATGTGCTTGTGGTTGATAATGTTTATGACTGGCTTATAAATTTTGTAAGATTATGGAGCAAGTTCGTTTTGGAATCGTAGGCACTAACTTTATTTCGGATTGGATGGTAGAGGGTGCGTTGCAGGATTCGCGTTTTAAGCTTGTGGCGGTGTGTTCGCGGGAACAGCATACTGCCGATGTGTTTGCTGCCCGGCATAATATACCGTACACATTTACGTCATTGCCCGACATGGCCGCCAGTCCTTTGATCGATGCCGTGTATATAGCATCGCCTAATTTCCTTCATGCTTCGCAAAGCATTTTGTGCATGAATCATGGAAAACACGTTCTATGCGAGAAACCTTTTGCATCAAATGCCGAAGAAGCCGGGGCGATGATAGAAGCAGCCAATCGGAATAACGTGGTGTTGATGGAGGCCGTTAAATCGACACTGAATCCCAATTTTCGTGTAATATTGGAAGATATAGGAAGGGTAGGGAGGATGCGGCGGTATTTTGCCTCATATTGCCAGTATTCCTCAAGATATGACAGCCTTAAGGCCGGGATACCGACGAATGCCTTCAACCCTCAGTATTCAAATGGGGCGCTTATGGATATAGGCATCTATACCGTCTATCCGATGGTGGTGCTGTTCGGGATGCCGGAACAGGTTTTCGCCACGGGTACTCTTCTGTCTTCCGGGGCGGACGGGCAAGGCTCGGTAATCTTCCGATACGGACAGATGGATGCAGTGGTGGTTTATTCCAAAATCTCCGATTCGGTGCTTCCTGCCGAGCTGCAGGGTGAGGGTGGTTCGATTGTACTAGACAAAATCCATAAGCCGGGCAACGTAATTTATTACCCTCATGTGGAAAATAAGCGCGGTGGGATTCGCGACGACATACAGCCGGAGGATTTGACAGTCGTTGCCGACAAAAGTGAATATTTCTATGAAATGAAGGAATTCATAGATGTAGTTATTTCGGGAAAGTCGCAGTCAGACATCAACAGTCATACGAATTCATTGAATACAATGATTCTGTTGGATGAGATTCGTCGGCAACTCGGCGTTTCATTCCCGGCCGACAAACACATTGGCAGCGATTGCGGCCGATTTGTGTCCAGATAGGTTGCCGGCTACTGTTGTGCGGGGTTAATCCGCCAAATGATTGTAGACAGTTTCCGATATGCAGGCAATCAGCCGTTCGGCATCTTCCTGGTCGCCCGCATAGTCTTTTACAAACACGGCTATGGAGTAGTTGCGGCCTGATGGTAGGCTTACATATCCGCCATCCAGTGTGGCACATACGGCTAATGCTTCATGGAGTTTGAACATACTCATCATAGGATAATCCGCCCTGTTGTTGAAGGCGACGGTATCCTTGTTGTCGATGATTATGGCGACACCGCATTGCCCCGGTTCGTCGGCAGTTGCTGTTGCAATATCCTGTGCAAGCCCTACAAGCCAATCATCATTGCCAGTTCTGTCAGATGGAGATGTCCGACCGTTGTTCCCGGTTCCGCAGGAGGTATGGAAAATCACCCCTATGGCAAGCAATAGCGGGAGTTTTGACAATAAATGCCGATGCAGCGTCATTTACTTGCTTTCTTGCTTTTGAATGATGCAACAATGTCGCGTCCAAAAAGAATCCAGGCTGAAGCCGCGACTGCCGAAAGGAACGTAAGCCCTACAAGGATAAGCATCTTTGAAGGTTTGCTTGGGCGCAATGGCACTGTTGCCGGTTGTACAACGGTGTAGACCGGTGTGATTTCCTGCACTTTTGCCTTTGCATGCTGTAGCTGTTGTGCGGTGGAGTTGTATAGGTTGAATGCAAGGGCGGCTTCGTTTTGCAGACGCTCCTCTTCCGTGCGGCCCGAACGGAGCACTATCCCGTGGTTCTTGTCGATGTAGTCGGCATAACGTTGTTGGGCGGCATAATAATCTTTTTTAGCCTCGTCGTTCAGTGCCGCGATATAGCCCATATCTTCGCGGGCTTTGTTTGTGCGGTATTCTGTAACGTAGTTTTTAAGTCGTTCGGCCACAGTGTCGGCAAGAAGTGCCGACACCAGGGGGTCCTGCATTGTCACGGACAGGGATATGACCGACGTCTTGGAATCCACATCGGCGTTAATCCTTTCCGACAGGGCTTGCATTGTGTTATATTCATCCTTTGTAAGATGGAATGTGTCAAGGGTGCCATCTGTCTGTTCTTCGTCGTCGCGGAACAATGACATCACACCGCCCAGGGCCTTTCCGGGGAGGCTCAGTATGAAGCTCCACCAAGGTGATGTGGTTTCGTTGTCGATGTAGTCGCGCACGGTGGTGTGCAGCTCCCCGGTGCTGTCGGTCACCGGCACTTCGAACAGGCCTGTTGCAAATGGCACAGAAGCCATGATGTCGGGGTAGAGGTCGGGATAGACGGCGTCGGAACCTGCGCCGGAAGTGTTTATCCCGGCCAGTGACGCGAGCGATCCCAGGCTTCCTGCCCCGCCTTTGGCATCATTGACCTCCGGGGCGAGTTTGATAGTCGTAGTGTATTCTTTCGGAATCGAGAAGGCTATAATCAATGCCGCCACGGCCCCGATGGCGCACCATTTGAAAATCAGACGCCGTTCTACCCACAGTTTTTGTGCAAGTTCCAGCAAGTCGATTTCCTGGTTATCCATTTCGTTGTCGCGAATGGGGGATTTTTCTTCTCTCATATCTGATGCGGTGGGGATTGTTGTTAATAGGTTGGTTATGCCATTCTCTCAAGGCCGGGTTATCGAAGCAACGCCGCGATAGAGGCAGCCATAGTCCCGAGCGCTCCTGCGGAGGTGCCTATGCTCATGATTGCCTGCCAGTCGACGCCTTTGCCTGGCGATTTCGAAGGCACGATAATCTGGCATCCCGGTTCTATCGGGGTGTTCTTTTTGGCTTTTGCCACCGTGCCGTTAAGGTAGACAATATAAGCTTTGCTCTTTTTTGCCATAGACCCGTAGCCGCCGGCCTGGTCGATGTAATGTTTGAGCTTCTTGTCCTTCTGATATACCACAGTGTTGGGATACATCACATCACCTTGGATTTTCACTGTGTTGACAAGCTGCGGGATGAAGAGTACGTCGCCGTCGGCAAGCACAAGGTCTTCGTCGCCACCTGGATTGGCAAGGGCCTTGTCGAGTTCGATACCCACATTATAGCGGTTGCGCAGTTCCATTTTCATGATTGAAATGGAGTCGGTTTGTTCGCTGTCCTGCATCATGCGTGCCAGGCGCAGGGCTTCGTCGCGGGCTGTGATTTCATCCTCGGTCATGCGGCGGCTTAGGTGCGCGCCTCTGATATATGCTGCATCGGTCAAGCCCCCTGCGCGTTTGATAAGGTCGGATATACGTTCGTTGCGGTTCACGATTGTGTAGGCGCCTCCGAAGGTGATTTCACCTCCGATAGCCACACGCTGCTGTACCATATAGACCGGGCTTTTGCGCACCTCGACAATATCGTAGGGCTGTAGCTGGAATTTTGCTGATTCCCCGCCTACACGTCCGCCCTGATAGGTGAGGGTGAATGTTTCGGCAGTCTGGTTAATCGGGTGTAGCGATTGAGGGTCGATTATGCGGCGCGACACTTCGATACGTGCGGTCGATGCCCCTTGGAGCAATCCGCCTGCCTGGAGGATGAGGTCCTCCACGGTGGTGTTTTCAGCGTAAGGGTATGTGCCGGGTGATGCCACCTCCCCCTGGATTGTGAACCCGCCCCTGTCGAGCAGTTCCTGGAGGTTCGCTATTTCGATTATGTCGTTACGCTGGAGCCTGATGTCAGGTGCGCTTCCCGAAAGCACTGCCCCTAGGTCGATGGGGAGAACCTGCAGGGTAAGGTCGGGGCCTTCGCGATAAATAAGCACACGGTCGGTATAGGCGTTGTCGAGCAACCCTTCGGCTTTGTTGATGAGCTGTGTCACGGTTTCCACGCCGTCGCCGAGGGCATAGGTTCCAGGCCGCATCACCTGCCCGCGCAGCTGCACGCGGTTGGAGTAGCGGTCGACGATTGTCCCGACTGTGATTACGTCGCCATCCTTAAGACGGTAGGATTCGAAATCCTCGCTCTTGATGTTGTAGAGTTCGTTTTCGTGGCCTGTCTGGCGCGACAGACGTATCATGTCGCTATATGCGTCGCCGGTGAACCCTCCCGCATATTTTATCAGGTCGGCAAGGTTTTCCTTGTCGGTGATTTCGTAAAGCATGGGGCGCTTTACGTTACCTTCGATATTGATAAGGGTCTGATAGGGGGGTACGATGATTACGTCACCTTCCTGCAGGCGGATGTTACCCGCGTCTTTTCCTCCGAAAAGGTATTCATATACGTCGACATTGGCTATTCGGCGTCCGTCGCGCATAACCTGCACGTTTCGCATCGTGCCGATTTCGTTGATGCCGCCTGCGCGGTAAAGGGCGTTGAACACGGTTGCGAAAGGTGAAAGGCGGTAGGTGCCGGGAACGGAAACCTCACCCATCACATTTACCTGTATGGTGCGCACCTGGCCGAGTGTGATGTTGACTTCGGCTTCTTCGTCCTGCACACCTGCATATTTGTTTGAGAAGAGGTCTTTTACCCGCGAGTTAGCCTCGTTGATGGTCATCCCGTTGAGGTAAATCGGGCCGATTTGTTCCACCATGATGCTCCCTTCCGGGGTAATTACCTGGCGTATGTGGTCTTCGCTGGCACCCCATATGTCGATAACCACTTCGTCGCCGGGGCCGAGGCGGTAGTTCTGGGGGGTTGCCTGGTTTTCGTTAGGTTCGAATGAAAGGCCGCGGCTTGAAAACACGTTGTGTCCGAATACCTTTTTGCCTGATTCCGATGACGATTCCACAACCTCGTCGCCCAGTTCGCCGAACATGTCGGGTGGCGCTGTTACCGAGGCAGTGCGTGGGACTGGTTTCGACGACCTTGCGGTTTCGGCTGCATCCTGGCTTCCTGCCGAGGGGGAATATTTGCTTTTCAGGCGTTTGGCCTGGTCGGGGGTGACCCCTTTGGCCAAAAGGGCTTCGCCAATCTGTTTTTCGGTCTTTCCGCTTTTGGATTGCTGTTGTATGAAAACCAATGCCTGTTCGTCGGTCATCTGGGCGTATGTCCCGGGGGCATTCAATGCCAGTGCTATAGCCAGCGATATGGCTCCGGAGATATGTCTGATTCCTTTCATTGCTTTCGAAATCTTGGTCAAGGTTCGTCTGTTGTTGAAATATCGGGAGCGGGAGGTCGGGATGGCCTCCCGCAATCCGGATGCAAAATTAGTTGTTACCGTTGTTTTGTGCAACACCTTTATGTTTGCTGATAAGCCGGTTTATGATGTAGTTCGCGGCAGTCCACAAAAAGATATCGATAAAAAGCAAGGCGTTGACGTTGAGGTAGCGCGACAGGAATATGTTGAGCGCGCTGAAAAACACTGCGCCGATTACAATCGAAACCATTGCGGCCTTTTGCGGCATGCCTATGGCAAGCAGTTTGTGATGGATGTGGCTTTTGTCGGGCAGGAACGGGTTGCCGTGATGGATGAGCCTGAATGCAAACACCCGTATAACGTCGAAGCACGGGATGATCAGAGGTGAAACCGCCATGACTATCACGTTGGTGCCGAACAACGGCACTTGTTCCGGAGAATAAACAAGTATCTGCAGCCCCATGAATGTCAACAGGAGGCCGATGGTGAGCGAGCCGGTGTCGCCCATAAATATTTTTTTACGTTTTACCTGGTTTCCGAACACGTTATAATAGAAGAACGGTACGAGTACGCCGAGTGCCGCGAACGACATTACGGCGTAAACGGGTTTCCCTACCAGGCCGAACACTGTGCCGTAGATGATGAAAGCGGCAGCGGAAAGACCTGATGCAAGGCCGTCGATTCCGTCGATAAGGTTGATGGCATTGACAACATAAACGATTATGACCATGGAAAGGGGCGCTCCCAGCCAAAAGGGTATTTCATATATGCCCAATATTCCGTGCAGGTTTGAAACCCACAGCCCTCCGGCCACCAGCAGGGCGGCGCAGATGAACTGCACAACCAGTTTTGCGCGGTAGCGTACACCGACGAGGTCGTCGCTCATGCCGGTAAGGTAGAGAAGCAGGATGGCACACACACCGAACGCTATGGCACGGGCGTTTTCAGCCATAAGGCCGTTCATATCCATCCCCATGGAATATTCGATTCCGAGCAGTAACGACACCGTGAAGAATATAACCGGTGTAAATGCTATGCCTCCGAGGCGCGGCACAATCCCGTGGTGGATTTTACGATGGTCGGGTTCGTCAAAAAGGTTCCGACGGAATGCCACCAACAATATCTGCGGTATCAATATACCGGCACAGAACGCGCTTAAGATAAAAGCTACAAATGAGGTTAAAGCCCAATTCTCCATGATGAGTGATGATGTGTGATTCGTGATATGTGATGAAAAAATGTGTTGATGCAACAATAGATTTCTGATTGGCTTGCCCAGTGTGCATTATTAATTGCATAAACCCCGGCGGGATGTCGGGTGTTTTAATTTTCAGCACACGTAGTACGCGGGCAATCATTGCGCAAATTTAGTGAAAAATAGCATGACGGCCAAATTGTGTAGCTGCAAAGTGTTTTTATGTCGCCGGTTATGGAACCGCGTGTAAATCCGGGACTTTGTGCTGTACAAGGAGGTGTGCGTATTATAGTCAGGAAGGCGGTGGTTGTAGGAAACAATCTTTTATATTAATTTTGTTTCTAAAAGGCAAAGAACCAGGGGTTCGAATATGTTGCACTTGATTATACAGACATGACAGATTACCAACAGGATATCCTAAAGATATATGAACGTAGCTTCCGCGAGAACTGGTCGCTACCGGCGTTGACGGAATATGGTTCCGACGAGATTGTGAGTTACGGCGAGATGGCCCGCCGGATAGCACGGATGCATTTGTTCTACAAGCAGATAGGGCTGAAACCGGGTGACAAGGTGGCACTTCTGGGTAGAAATTCCACCACATGGGTGATATGCTTTATGGCCACAATCACCTATGGGGCGACCATTGTGCCTATATTGGCGGATTTCAACGCCCACGACGCTCAACACATCATCAACCATTCCGATGCCACAGTGCTTTTCGTCAACCGTTCCATATGGGAGGCTTGCGATTTCGAGCAGATGCCCAAGCTGAAGGTTGTAGTTTCGCTTGAAACGCGGCATGTGCTGGCCGAGCGCCCCGGGAAAGGGGAGGCGGAGGCCGAACGCGTTATCCGTAACCTGTCGCGTCGTTTCAACGCCGTTTACCGGGGCGGGTTCAACCCTGAAAACGTGTGTTATCCCGAGGTTGACAAGGATGCCACGGCGATTATAAACTACACATCGGGCACCACAGGGTTTTCCAAAGGGGTGATGCTGACTTACGACAACATATGCGGGAATGTGGTGTTCGGCATCAATTCCAGGCTGCATTACGAAGGCTCACGCGCCTTGTCGTTCCTCCCCCTGGCCCATGCCTACGGGTGTGCGTTCGATATGCTTGTGCCTCTTGCCGTCGGGACATTCGTGACCCTTTTCGGGAAGACCCCTACGCCCCGCCTCCTGCTGGCGGCCATGGCGCAGGTGCGGCCCAACCTGGTTATATGTGTGCCGTTGATTCTCGAAAAAATCTACCGCAAGCAGATTGTGCCGATGATTACCCGCAGGGCTATACGTTGGGCGCTTGCGTTGCCTTTGATCGACGGGGCGATATATGCCAACATCCGCAGCAAGCTTGTCGAGGCTTTCGGCGGCGCGTTCGAGGAGGTTATTATCGGTGGCGCGCCCCTTAACGGCGAAGTTGAGGCTTTCCTTCATAAAATCAAGTTCCCGTTCACGGTGGGCTACGGCATGACCGAGTGCGGCCCGTTGATAAGCTATACCCCCTGGAGGGAATTCCAGCCTGGCAGTTGCGGGCGTACATTGCCGAATATGGAATCGAAAATCCTCAGCGATGACCCTGAAACCGTGCCAGGTGAGATATGTGTGCGCGGGCAGAACCGGATGAAGGGATATTATAAGAATCCGTCGATCACGGCTGATGTCATCGATAAAGATGGTTGGTTGCATACGGGCGATATGGGGACACGCTCAACCGACGGGACGCTGTTTATCAAAGGACGTTACAAAACGATGATTCTGAGTGCGTCAGGGCAGAATATCTATCCCGAGGAAATCGAGGCAAAGCTGAATAATATGCCTTATGTGAACGAAAGCCTTATCGTTGAGCGTGGGAAAGGGCTGACAGCCATTGTCTATCCCGATTACGAGCGTATGGATGCCGACGGTGTGGAAGTGGGACAGCTGCCTGAGCTGATGGAACGCAACCGCGTGGAACTCAACAGCCTGGTGGCCCCCTATGAAAAGGTCGACTATGTGCAGCTTATACCGCACGAGTTTGAAAAGACCCCGAAAAAATCAATAAAACGCTATCTTTATAGCTAATCTCTGAAACATATGCGGTCATTATCACTATTGCGGGCAGCCTGTGCCATACCGGCTTCCTTCGGGTTGGCGGTTTCGTTATATGCCGCCGGTACGGATGCCGGGCGACTGGCGGAGGCGATGTGGCAGACGTCATGTGCAAACCATGGATGGGTGCGCGAAAGGCTGATGGAGCGTATGCAGCCTTATGCCGACAGCTGCACGCACACCATGTGGTTTGAACATTGCGATGCCGCCCCTGGCAGCGACCTACGCAGCAGTGAGGACGGCACGATATTCCAATTCTACCAATCGGCCCTGGACAAGGTGCTCGACGAGGTGGCACATACCAGTGTTGACTATGGCTCGGTGGCACTATGGCATCTTTACAATATGGGATACGTGGTCAAAACCCCGTCGCACACGTTCGGCATCGACATCAAGCATCGCGATGCCGCAATGCTTGCCCCGGTGCTTGAATTCCTGTGCATAACCCATAACCATCAGGATCATGTGTCGGTACCTTTGGTCGAAGCGATGGCGGCTGCCGGGAAGCCGGTCTATTCCAATTTCCTGGAAACGGGTGAGAGGGTTGCCACAGGCGATGTGCTTCATCCTCAGGATGGTATCGAGATTGTGACAACGATAGTCGACCACAACCCGGCACTGACAGGTTTCGTGGTAACCTATGAGATTGACTGCGGTGAGGATGCCGGGCACAAGGTGATTCTTCATCTGGGCGATGCCCGCAACTGGGAGCAGTTACGTAAAACCAAGCCGGTCGATATATTGATTCCGCATCTTGCCGTAGGGCTGGATATGCCTAAGGCTGTCGGTAAGCTGTCGCCGCAGGTGGTGCTTATGTCGCATATAATGGAACTCAGCCACCCGGTCGACAAATGGCGCTGGAGCTATCCTTACGGGCTTGCCCGCTGCCGCGACCTCTGTGATGCACTGAACCTGCCGTCAGGACGCGTCATGCTACCCGTGTGGGGTGAGAAGATTATATATTGAATCAATAAGGATATTTGACCGGCAACTGAAACACTCCGGCAGCATCCTCGCCATATGGGCTAAAATCTCGGCGGTGTGCCAAAAATCTTGCATTTTTGACACACCGCCGTTGTTGTTTGCGATTTGGTTTACAGGGGCATTTCGCCGAAACGGTTGGTTGTAGGTTCTGATTTCTGGCAGCACCATACAATCCATAGAATCAATCCTACCAGGGGGATGAAGTTGATGAACCACCATCCGCCGCCTTTGCCTATGTCATGCATGCGGCGCCAGCTTACGGCCAATGTGGGAACGAATAATGCCAGGGAAATGGCCAAGCCAAGGAATGGGATCCAGCCCAATGCGATGGCTACCAGCACGGTGAAAAGATACCACCACCAGTATTCGGCACGTGATGCACGGCCTTTGAAGTCGGCGTATTTGTTGAAGCAGATTTTCACAGCCTCCACTAATCCTATGTAGGAGGTAGGTGAGGGGGTGGGTTGGTTGCAGCCCTGTTGGTAATTTTCCATAATGAATGATATTTTAGTTGGTTAAAGATTAAATATCTGTTTATGCGAAGATTTCCGACAGTCTGCTATGATTGCCATGATGGGAAAGGTGTAGTTTCCCGGTTGGAACGGCATCTGTACCCGGCCGGGTACAGATGCCGACGGAGGCCTCCGTCGGCAAATCTTATTACCGCAAATGTAGCTCTTTTTGTTCTAAAAGTCAAAATAATCTTTCGGATTAATGAAAAAATGTTTAATTTTGATTGGGGTTTGCGATGGCTGCCAAGAAGATTCCGCACTTTGAAAAAAATATGTGCAGCACTGCCGGTGCGAACCTACCATCCGGCCCGATTGTTCCATTTCAGAAGCGGGTCAATGCCGTTTCACATGCCCCGGCCAGGCAAATCGGTGCCGGTTCCGGGGCTTGGGTTATGTCACTGCTTCCGGGTTTCAACTGTTTGATAAGTGATTATGAGTATTAGACCGATGATATTGGCGGTTGTGGCCGTCGTTATGGCCTGTGTTGTTTCGTTGCCTGCGAAAAGTGATGATTCCATTCCGGAAAGCCATGCCGCATCCCGGGCTCACCAGTCGGTGGGGCTGGTGCTTAGCGGCGGTGGCGCCAAAGGGATTGCGCATATAGGTGTAATCCAGGCATTGGAAGATCACGATATACCTATTGATTTCGTTGCCGGGACTTCGATGGGGGCTATTGTCGGCGGACTTTATGCCGCAGGATATACACCTGCCGAAATGCTCGACCTGATTCTTTCCAAAGGTTTTGCAAGCTGGTCGACCGGGCAGATTGACCCCAACCTCACGTATTATTTCCTTCAGAAGCCGCAAACCCCTGCATTTGCCTCGCTGAATATCAACCTTAACAAGGGTGATTCCGTGCCAGGTTCGGGGCTGATGCCTGCAAGCCTGATTTCGCCACTCCCTATGAATTTTGCATTCATGGATTTGTTTGCCGCATATACGGCGCAGTGCGGCGGTGATTTCGACCGTTTGTTCGTGCCGTTCCGCTGTGTGACATCGGATGTTACGCACAAACATAAGGTGGTGTGCCGCAGCGGCATGCTTTCCGATGCTATCAGGGCGTCGATGAGTTTCCCCGCAGTGTTTGCCCCAATCAAGATTGGCGGGGTGGAGATGTACGACGGGGGCATTTACGACAATTTCCCGGTTGATGTGATGCGTGAGGATTTCGCCCCCTCGATAATGATAGGAGTCGATGTGCATTCCGAGGAATCCACCCCTTCGGGGAGCATTGTCTCCCAACTTGAGAATATGATTATACAGAACAACGACTATGACCTCCCGGCCGACGAGGGGATACGTATCCATGTGGATGTGAGCCGGTTCTCGTTGTTGGATTTCGGCAAGGCCAGGGAGATATACCAGGCCGGTTATGCCAGGGCTATGGAGATGATGGACTCGGTGGAGGGCCGTGTCACGACGCGTATCCCGTCGGATGTGCGTCGTCTGCGCAGGGCTGTGTTCAAATCAGCCACCCCTTATGTAAGGTTTGACTCGGTGCATGTGTCGGGCGGCACACCGTCGCAGAACGAATACCTTGTCCGTATGTTCGACCGCAGCAAGGAAAAGGCCGATACGTTCGGCATCGGGAAAGCCCGCATGGCCTATTACCGGGCTTTGACCCCCGGCAAACTGCGTAACCTTTTCCCTCAGGCGCATTATAATGACACAACCGGCTTGTTCGGGCTCGACCTTGTTGCGGATGTCAAAAATAATTTCTCGGTCGGTGCCGGGGGCTATCTCACATCCTCGATTAACTCGATGATTTTCGTTTCGGCGGAATATGCCAGTATGTCGTTCGGCTCATGGTCGACACGCCTTATGGGATGGGTCGGTCAGAGCTATATGGCGGCGCAGGCCGATGCCCAGATTTATCTGACCAACAACAACATCCCTTCGGGGTTGCGATTAGAGGCAGTGTATTCGAGGCAGAAATATTATGAAAACGACAAGCTTTTCTTCCAGGATAATTCCCCGGCTTTCATTTCGCATTACGATGCATTCGGCCGCATAGGCTATGAATGGGCCGTGGGCAGGCGTGGCAAAGCGATGATCGGGGTGGGCGGGGGCCGCAGCCATGACAGGTTCTATTCAAACGACCGGGTGGATTTCACGGAGTCAAGCCCTGAGCAGACGGCGATGGATCTAGCCCAGGCGATAGGCCGTTTTGAGTATAACACGCTTGACAATGCATGCTACCCGGTGTCCGGCACAATGGTCAGATTCACGGCTATGCAGACGCTTGGCAAATATTCGCACCGGCGTGACGTCATAGGCGGTGCCCTTGAGCGCTCGTCGGCCGAACAGCATTGGTTCCAGGCCGAGGCCGATGTGGAGCATTACATCTCATGCGGGTCGAAATTCTCGTTGGGTTTGCAGGCCGATGTGCTGGTGTCGAACCGTAAATTGCTGAACACATATTATGCGTCAATCGTAAACGCGCCGTCATTCACCCCATCGGTGTCGATGGAGGATGTTTTCAACAAGGCGTTCCATGCCAATTCGTTTGCGGCTGTCGGCGTTACGCCTGTCTGGCGTCCGTTCCAGCGTGCCCAGGTGCGTTTATGCGCCCATATGTTTATGCCTTTCAAGAAAATCGAGCAGGCTGCCGACGGCTTCGGGGTGTATTATGGCGAATGGTTGCAGGATCCGGAATTCGCGGCCGAACTCGACCTGGTGTATAACCTGCCGTTTGCCTCTGTGTGCGGATATGTCAACTATCTGTCATATCCGGCACGCAACTGGCACGTCGGGCTTTCTTTCGGCCTTTATTTCACAGCCTCCAGGTTCCTGCGCTGATTGAGGCCGGAGGTATCTTTAAAATTGGTTAATTTTGGTTATTGCGGAAATATTTAGCTATATTTGCATCGTGGATGAACCCCGGCTCACACCCGCTGTGTGGCCGTGTCGGTTCGGAAACGGCAAATTCTAACACATTCATTTATTTTCAAATAACGAAATTATGTCAAAAGTAACAGTTGTGGGCGCCGGCAACGTAGGCGCTACTACCGCTAATGTATTGGTTACCACTCAGGTTGCCGACGAAGTTGTGCTCATCGACATCAAAGAAGGCGTTTCCGAAGGGAAGGCCATGGACATCATGCAGACCGCCAATATCCTTGGTTTGCAGACACGTCTCACCGGCGTCACCAACGACTATGCCGCGACTGCCGATTCAGATGTCGTAGTTATCACATCAGGCGTTCCCCGCAAGCCCGGTATGACCCGCGAAGAACTTATCGGCGTCAATGCCGGTATCGTGAAATCTGTTACCGACAATGTACTCAAGCACTCTCCCAATGCCATTATCATCTGCGTGGCCAACCCGATGGATACGATGACCTACCTTATCCACAAAATTTCCGGCCTTCCCAAAAACCGTATTATCGGCATGGGCGGTGCACTCGACAGCGCACGCTTCAAATATTATCTCAGCCTCGCGCTCAACGCGAATGCAACCGAGGTTGAAGGCATCGTTATCGGCGGCCACGGCGACACCACTATGATTCCCCTTACCCGCTTTGCCGCTTACCGTGGTGTGCCCGCGTCGGAATATGTTCCTGCCGACCAGCTCGCAAAGGTTGCTGCCGACACTATGGTCGGTGGTGCTACACTTACCAAACTTCTCGGCACTTCGGCATGGTATGCACCCGGTGCTGCATCGGCACAGATGGTTGCCGCCGTGCTCCACAACCAGCAGAAACTTATCTCTTGCTCGGCTCTTCTCGACGGCGAATATGGCGAAAGCGACCTCTGCATCGGCGTGCCCTGCATCATCGGCCGTAACGGTATTGAGAAAATCGTTGAATTCGACCTCAACGAAGAAGAGAAAGCCCTCTTCCACAAGAGCGCCGAAGCAGTTCATGCAACAAATGAGGCCCTCAAGGCAGCCCTTTAATATTTTTTACGGAGTAATATAATGAAATTCAACAGGATTTTATTGTCGGCATGCGCGGTTTGCGCGCTGACTTTCAGCCTGGCATCGTGCGGTTCCAAACAGGAAACCAAGGATGCTGCAACCGAGGAGGGGCAGACCGAGGTTGTGGCCGAAGAGGCCAAGACTGCGGAAGCCGTTATCGTGCTTAAGGAAGGTGAGACAATCGCCCCTGCCGACGGCAAGCTTGTGGTTCTTGATTTCAATGCCACATGGTGCGGCCCCTGCAAGCAGTTTGCACCTCATTTCGATGCTGTTGCCAAAGCTAACACGGATAAAGCCGTGTTCTATAGCGTGGATGTCGACGTTCATCCCGAACTCGCTTCAAAATATGCTGTAGAATCCATCCCCATGGTGGTTTACATCAAGCCTGACGGCACAACCGATTCGTCGGTAGGCTATATGGATCAGGAGCAGTTCGCAACAGCGGTTGCAGCCCATCTGAACTAATTCATACACATCATAGATGACAAAAGCGCCGTGTGATTCACACGGCGCTTTTGTCATCTATGATGTGTGGTTACCTAGGTATGGAGCGTAGCTGCCACCACACCATGGCTATAGTCACTATTGTGGCGAGGAGGTCGGAAACCGGGAATGAAGTCCAAACACCGTCAACGCCCATGAACGACGGGAGCCAGAGCAGCAACGGGATAAGGAATATTACCTGACGGATAAGGCTGAGGAATATCGCTTTGCCCGATGAGCCTAGGCTTTGGAAAAACGTGGTGGCGATTATCTGGAACCCTACGGTGCCGAATGCCCAAAGGGAGAGCCGCAGGCAATTGGATGACACGTCGATTAGGTAACCGTCGGATGTGAACGCACGGGCGATTACCGAAGGCCATAGCATGCCGAAGGTGCTGCCCACAACGCATATGGCTGTGGATGCCCCTACGGCGAGCCATAAGGCTTTGCGGAGACGGTGAGGCTTGTTAGCCCCGTAGTTGTAGCCTATGACGGGCTGCAATCCCATGCATATGCCTAGAATCACTGTGGTAAGCAGCGAGGTGTAGGTTACGAAAATCCCGGCGGCACCGATTGCCATATCCCCTCCATGGGCGAGCAGCGATTTGTTGATAAGGATATTGATAAGGCAGGCGGCGATGTTAATCAGGGAGGGTGCCGCCCCTACGGATATGATTTGTGTTATCACGTCCCATCGCAGCCGGAATGTGCCACGGCGGAACCGTAATGTTACGTCGGGGCGGAAGAAGTGCCACATCACGAATAGCGCGGATACGGCCATAGCTATGTTTGTGGCGACCGCTGCCCCCACCATCCCCCAGCCGAAGCCGAGAACGAAGAGCGCGTCGAGGGCTATATTGGTCACCGCCCCTATGAGCATGGTAAACATAGCCTTGACGGGATAGCCCGAGGCTCGCATGATGTTGTTGAACCCGAATGCGATGTTTGTCAGCAGAAGGCCGGGAAGCACCCACAGCATATATGTGCGGGCATAGGGGAGGGTCACGTCACCGGCACCGAAAGCCCTCAATATCGGGCTCATCCACACGGCAAATACAGCGATGTAGATGGCTGCATTTATCAATGTGAGTGTCATGGCGTTGCCAAGCATCAGGTGTGCGCGTTGGAAATCGCGCTGACCTAGAAGGATTGATACCCATGAGGAGGAGCCGACCCCTACAAGCACCCCGATTGCCGTGGTGATGTTCATCAGGGGGAATGTGACGGCAAGCCCGGCAATGGCCTCGGGGCCTACCACCTGGCCGATGAAGATACGGTCGACCACATTGTAGAGGGCCATGACGAGCATGCCCACCACCCCGGGAAGGCTGTAGTCCCACAGCAGGCGTCCGATTGGTTTGGTTGCCAGCTCATTAAGATTTTCCTGCGATGCCATGCGTTTTGTTTCGGAAGCCGGTTATTTCAGGGCGAGAACCACGTTGTCGCGTCCTTTTTCATGATAGAGTTTGCGCAACGGGTTTGCCGTGATTTCGGCGTATGTGCGGCGCGAACGCAGGATATCGATAGCTGTGTAGAGGGCGCTCCGCATCGACTCTTCCGATGCCTGGTTCTTTCCGGCTATGTCGTAGCCGGTGCCGTGATCTGGCGATGTGCGCACGAAAGGCAGCCCGGCTGTGAAGTTAACCCCCGATTCCATCGCTATGGTTTTGAAGGGCGCAAGCCCTTGGTCATGATACATGGCCAATACCCCGTCGAAATGTGTGTAGAGGCCGTTTCCGAAGAATCCGTCGGCGGCATATGGGCCGAATGCGTGTATCTTCTTTTCGCGGGCCTGCCCTATGGCCGGGATGATGACATCTTTCTCCTCGTTGCCGAGCAATCCGTTTTCACCGGCGTGAGGGTTGAGTGCCAGGACGGCGATGCGTGGTTTTACGATTGAGAAATCCTGTGTGAGGCTGCGGTTGAATATCTCGAGCTTTTCGAGCACGTTTTCCGTGGTGATTGCCCCGGCAACGTCGGCAATAGGGAGGTGGGTGGTGACGAGTGCCACGCGCAGCTGCCCGCTGCACATAATCATAAGTGGCTTGGCATCGTTGTCGGCTGATGCGGCGAGGTATTCGGTATGTCCGGGGAATGTGAATGTTTCGCTTTGGATGTTGTGTTTGTTGATGGGGGCGGTAATCAGGACGTCGATTTCCCCTTGTTTCAGGTCGGCCACGGCGCGTTCCAATGCCGCGAAGGCGGCTTCACCTGCCTCTTTGGTCGACTCGCCCGGGGCGATATGTGCTTCCTGGCCGATTACGTTGATAATGTTGTAAACATCGGTGCGTGCCTGCGACGGGTCGGCAATCTGGGCGAACGGTGTGCCTTGCATCTCCATCCCTTTGCGGTAGAAGGCAGCGATTTTGGCGCTTCCGTAAACAATCGGTGTGCAGAGTTCGAGGATTCTGCTGTCCTCAAGCATCTTTAGAATCACTTCGTAGCCGATGCCGTTGAAGTCGCCGTGGGTTATGCCGACCTTTATGCGCATTGGGTCTGACTGGGGTTTTGAAGCCTTTGCATCGTCATGCGCAGGCGCGTTATTTTCTTTCATTGGAATCCGTATTTATAATTTATCCCGTAAAATTACGAAAAAACGGGATAAAAGGCAACTCCGGTTTCAGGATGGTGTGTGGATGGGATTCACGGTTGCCTGAACGGATTGTTGACCGGGGGTGGTGCCGATAGTGAAGGTGTTGCGGTCGGGGTTGTTGTAAACCGTAAGGCCGAAATCGGGGGCCGCAGCATGCAGGTGTTCGAGTATCTCGGCTTTGATGGCCTCGTATTGCGCCCACGAGGTCTGTTTGGAATAGCAATTGATGTTGAGAGCCACCCCGTAGCTTTGCGGGGGATCCATGCTTATCAGCATATCCTGCGTGGAGGTGTTTACCTGGGGGTGGGCGATCAGGTAGGCACAGGTATAGGCGCGGAACAGGCCGAGGTTGGTGTCGATGGTGCCGTTGATTCCGTGTGAATCATTATAGGTCTGGGTAAACAACATGTTCCCTTCACCGGCCTGCTGTTTTGCCTTTTCCTGCTTCTCGATGAAATCTTTCACCAGCGGGTATTTCCCGGATATGGATTCGATCAGGGCGGGGGTGGCTTGCTGTATGCTTGAATGGTCGATGTAGAGGTTGTGGTCAATCATACGCGCCCCGACGGCAAACATGTTGCGCCAGTTCTGGAAGGATGTCGACACAAGGGTGTAAGGCGGGAGCATGACCATTGTGTTGTCCCAGTTCTGCACCTTTACGACGCTGAGGGTCACGTCGGTCACGATGCCGTTGGCGATGGTGGAGGGTACCACAATCCAGTCGCCTACACGCAACATGTCGTTTTGGGAAAGCTGTATGCCGGCAACCAGTCCGAGGATGGAATCCTTGAAAATCAGCATCAATGCGGCGGCGAAGGCTCCCAGCCCGGCCAGCAGGGTCATCGGGGATTTGTCGATGAGCACTGACACCGAGATGATGAAGATTATTATCCAGACCAGTCCGCGTCCCACGTTCAATACACCTTTCAGCGGGTGGTTCTCGGTGTTTTCCCGTTCGTCGAACCTCACCCATGCGAATTCCATGATGGCGCATATGGCTATGGCGAATGTTATGAGGGCGTAGACCCCGGCAAGACGCAGAATCCAGTCGAGGGTCTGATGGTCGGATGTGAATGCAAACGGAATCAGGCACAGGAACACCACAGGCGGGATAATGTGGGAACATTTCAGCAATGTTTTCTGCGACAGGAGTTCGAAACTCATATCCTTGTGTTGCAGGCGTACTATCTTGCGGGCTACATAAAGGGCTGTTTTGCGAAGCGCTATGCCGATTAATACTGCTACGGCGAAAACCACGGCAGTGTAGATGATTTCTTCAATCAAGTCGTTATGGCGGAATCCCACCGCATCCATCCCCCGGCGTATTATCCCCATAATCCATATGGCGAAATCATGGCTGGGTATCAAAGAGTTGTGCACAGCCTCGACCACGGCGGTGCTCCCTGATGAAATATCCCCTGTTTTGTCAGAAGCAACACCTCCGGCGCCATCCTGCGTGGCGATGAGGGTGATAAGTGTAGTTATCCCTGTCATAGTCGAAACGTTTTGTCTGTTTAACGTGGGTCGGCGCCCCATTGTTCAAGACAATGGGGCGCCGACCCACGTTTCATTTCAGGTAAGTCAGGGAGACTTCTGCTATATATTTTTTATCGCAACTCTATATTTGTTTTTACGGGGAAGTGGTCGGATGGGGTGCGGGCTTTATATCGGTGGATTTTTACCTCGGATGGGGCATCGGTAGTGGGTTGTTCCTGTGTGTCGGCCTCAGGGGTGCGGTAAGTGTCGGTAAGCACGCCGTATTTGTTGACATGCACATTCGGGGTTACGAAGATGTGGTCGATGCGTTCGTTGGAGAAGCCGTCGGTGCGGTAGTTGTTGAATGTGCCGTTGAGCTGGTAGACGAAATCTGAAACCTCGTGGGCGTCGTTCAGTACCCCGCCGGCAGTGATGGTGGCATACGACGTGCTGTTTTGGTCAACATTGAAATCCCCGGTAAGGAATGTGGGGAGGTCGCTGCCGAATTCGTTGATTTTCCGCTTTATGAGTTTGGCGCTTTCCACACGTGCCTGTGTGCCGACATGATCCATATGCAGGTTGAAGAACAGGAATTCGCGGCCTGATGGTTTATGGCGGAATTTGCCCCAGGTGCAGATGCGCACGCAGGCTGCATCCCAGCCAAGGCCGGGGCGGTCGGGGGTTTCCGACAGCCAGAAATCGCCATGGTCGAGCATGTCGAACAGGTCGTCGCGGTAGAAGATTGCGGAGTGTTCCCCGGCGTCATGCCCGTCATCGCGGCCAACCCCGATATAGGAATAACCCGGTAATGCTTTTTGCAGGTCGTCAAGTTGGTGTTTAAAGCCTTCCTGTGTTCCGAAAATGTCGAAATCATGGAATTGGATCAGCTGTGCCACGATGGGGGCGCGTTGTTCCCAGCCGTTTCCTGCGGCATCGTCGTTTCCGTTTTGCTGGCGCAGGTTGTAGGTAGCCACGTTGAACGAGGCGTTTTGTGCCTGTGTGCACAAGGTTGCCGCCATCACTGCGGCTGAAATGAATAATGATTTGAGTTTCATCGGTTATGTGGTGTATTTGTTTTAAGCACAGAAGCCGCCGCATGAATCGGAGGCTTATTTTTGTGTGAAGTGTCAGGATTGTGGCTGGAGGATGAAGGCTACCTCCTTGAATGCGAATTCACGGATACCCCCGGGGGTGTTGAGCCTTAGCATCCCGGTTTCCGATACATCATTGATTTCGGCCATAAACCGGGTGCCGTCAGGCATTGAAAACTCATGCGGGCATCCGTCTTTGCGCCATAGCGAAGAGAGGTATGCCTCGTGGATTGCCGTTTTGTCAGGGGCATCTGTATGCCGGGTTATCTCGTCGGCGATTTCATGCATTATGGCCGGGAGATCGAATTCCGTTCCGGCAATCATTGCCATTGACACCGGGTTTGGTGCATCGGAAACGAACCGGGTCTGGTTGACATTCAGACCTATCCCGGCCACAGTATGGCTTATCGACATGCCTGAAATGGCATGTTCGATGAGGATTCCCGCAATCTTGCGGTCTCCGATATAGATGTCGTTCGGCCATTTCACTGTCACCGTTTCGGATGCCGTTTCCGCAAGGTGTCGCCGCAAGGCTTTGACCACGGCGAGCGACACTATTTCCGAAATCAGGAACTGGGCAGCGGGGGCGATGCGTCCGGGACGTAGGAACAATGAGAATGTGAGGTTTCGTCCCGGTTCTGCCTCCCAGTGGTTGCCGCGCTGGCCGCGTCCGGCGGTCTGGTCATGAGCAACCACTATATCGCCGTGGGATAGTGTGCCGGAATGTTCCTTGGCCCAGGTGTTGGTTGAAGGAACAGACGGGAGGACTATTGTTGCCATAGGGTTAATCGGAGTTTGTCGGATTTTGCGCAGGGGGGATGTATCCCTCTTGATTCGCCGTTACTCCGGGATGTCAATGGTGAGGGTGCGTGAATCGTCGGGATTGACCGAGATTGAGACTTTTACGGTGTCGTCGGGCAGGAGTGGTTCGATGCGTTCCGGCCATTCGAGCAGGCATAATGCACCTGAGTCGAAATAATCTTCCACCCCTATTTCCAAAGCCTCGTCAACCGATTCCAGGCGGTAAAGGTCGAAATGGTAAATCAGCTCTGCGGTAGTGTCGGAGCGGTATTCGTTGATAATCGAGAACGAGGGGGAATTGGCCAAGTCCTCTTCCACTCCCAGTGCCCTGCAAAGTTCGCGGATGAAGGTGGTTTTCCCGGCCCCCATCTCGCCGTAGAAGGCATAAACGGTTTCATCGCCCATGAGCGATGCGAATTCCTGTGCAGCCTGCGGCAGTGCCTCGGCTGTTGCAATTTCTATCTTATGTTCCATTTAGAGTATTTAATTGTGATTGAGTTTTGTAGAAAGATTCAGCCAGTTTGTAGCTAATTGCTTTATTTGAGAATACCATTCAATTTCATTTTGGGTACTATGCGCGATTTTTATGGAGGTTTCAAAAAAATTTCGTAATTGTATTGGACTAGTAGGGTATCCTAATTTGTAGCTGTCCTCTAGCATTTTCTGAAATATGTATAATGGTAAAGGTATTATAATCGCCTTTCCCCCATAATATGATACATTTACATGGTGCAATCCATAAAAATAAGCAACACATGCATCATTTATAGAGGGGGCGATAAATAATCCGTAACAAGTTTTCCCTGTAGAATTTTTTAGCTGTCCTAGATGACGTGGAACAGAGTCATTCTCCATTGTAAATTGGCGTTGTCCTTTTGCAGTAGTGACTTCTACTGTAACTAAAAAATCCCCATAATTGCAGATTATATCAGGCATATTTCCTTGTGCAGTATATAGCGGCTGCCCGAAATCATCAAAAGACAGGTTGGGTTTAATCTCACCTCCGTTTAACATGGTCATGGCACGCCAAGTATTCCATTCCAACATTAACGGAGCATCATATAGTTCGTTGGAAATTATGCGGTTATACGTAAGTTGTATATCATTGTATAACTTATAATCTTTTATTTCCTTTACTTGTAGACGTAAAGATTCATTTTTACGCATTTCACACAAATCAGATAAAATATTTTTAATCTGAGTTATGGACGTGTCAGGTGGAATAGATGTATTAGGGAATTCATTATTAAGTCGTTCGATAAGACTGGATTTATTATCCGTAAGCAATAGTGGTAATGTTGCATTACCAAGATATGTTACATATGCTGATTCATTCTCAAAGATGATAGGGTCTCGTTCGATTGTAGATAATATGAAATCTACATCTTTAGCTCTTTCAGGAATGATGCTAAGTGATTTCCCTGAATGGGAAACATTTATCAGACCTGTTGCTTTTAGATACCTGAAACATGCGTCTGCGTAGTCTCTTGTATTTCGAGCTTGTGTTTCCAAAAAACTATTTATGGAGTTTTCTCTACTTTCTCTAGTTTTCGTAAGTCCATTTGAAATACGGTCTGCATAAACAGTCGACAATTCGTTTAACAGATATTTATGCCTGAATGTCCTATAGTTGTCAGTTGATATAGCGTATGAAGAACGAAAATGCTCGATTTTGGCAATAATTTTATCAAAGTTATGCCAATCGGTCAATTGCAAACCGAAAATTTGCAGTTCATCAAATTTCAATGTGCCTAATACTCGAATCAAACGTATCAATTCGAGGTAAGGTTTTATCCAAAATTTTGCTGCATTAGAAGATGGAATATGATATGGTGATGGAACTTGAAATTTCAAAAGTTGCCGTAGAAAAATTTCGTCTTTATTCCTTGCATTAATAAATGACAGACCTGCTTCTGTGGGAGATATGTATGGGGATAATTTGACAAATCCTAAAGCTTTAGGCCCGCGATTAATCCTGTCACGGGCACTAAAAGCTGGATCTTTAGCGCCGTTCCCATTAAAAAATTCTTTATCTCGCAGTACTTCCATGAAGGAACGCTGTGATTGTGCATTCCAAACTTTTCCTTCAAAATGGTCGATTAAAACTTTGATTTCAGGAACCATTTTTTCGGGTGTACGCGGTGATGTTGTTATAAATATTAGCCTACTATTAATCTGTGCCATAGTGCGATTGGGCTTCAAATAACCTTAAATCAATAGTTTCTGCTTCGGTGTATAATGGGAGGCTTTTATTAGGGAAAGATGCATTCTCCCAACATTTTTTATAATTAGCTACTACTATATGATTGGCTGCAGATTTGAAACGGTTACGTATATTTACTGCGTAATTTTTTGAATATTCATCAATAATATAGCCGCGATACAAATTTTCCGTTAATTTGGTTCGGCCAATTACCATGAGAGCCTTGCAAGGAAGGTTCATAAAATCATTTGCTAATTTGCGATGATTTGTTTCATTAAATCCATCCTTATATTCCTCGTTGCCATAATCGGAAAATATGCAATCATAAGGGGGGTCAAGGAAGACGAAATCCTCAGTATTGCATAAATTAAAAATATCACTGTAATCAGTGTTGAAAATTTGAGAACGTTGTAGCAATTTGCTGTGAGCAGGTGTAACTGCACTTGTATTCAATCGTTGATAACGGCCAAATGGTACATTAAATTCACCTTTGGCATTATATCGAATCATTCCTGAATAAGAGGTTTTATTGATATAGTAATATAGTAAAGCTTCTGAGTAATGCTTATCGGTCAGGTCGTTAAACATCTCTCTTAAACGATAGTACATCAACTCATTCTTATCATCAACTCGTTCATCAGGATATTGCTTTTTAAGTAAATCAAAATCTTCCCTGTTTTTGGTATATATGGTTTCGATTTCGTTAAGTTCTGCTCTAAGGTTGGTAAAATCATCGCGAACTCCTCTATAAAATGACATCAGTTTAGGATTAATGTCATTTATTATAGATTGCCTAGGTTCTAGATAGAAAAATAATGCACCTCCTCCTAAGAATGGTTCTACATAATTCCCCGAAAAACGTGGTATATGCCACATAATCCGAGGTATTTCCTTGGATTTGCCACCACGATATTTGAGCATTGGCTTCATTAATTGTTACTTTGTGCAAAGTTAAGAAATAAAGATGTAATTTCTTTTTGGAATTGCATGAATTACGTTAATTCTATTTCCATGTGTCATATACGCGGGGTGAGGGTGACCAGGGGAATCAGCATTTCTTCGAGGGAGATGCCGCCGTGCTGGAAGGTGTCGGTGTAATATTGCACGTAGTAGTTGTAGTTGTTGGGGTAGGCGAAGAAGTCGTTGTTGCCTGCGAATATATAGGTGGAGGATACGTTGGGTGCCGGGAGGCCAAACGCAGGCGGATTCTTGATTTCATAGACCTGCCGCTGGCTGTAGGCCAGGTTTTTCCCCACTTTATAGCGTAGGTTGGTGTTGGTGTTCTTGTCGCCTACAACTTTCACCGGGTTGTCGACACGGATGGTGCCGTGGTCGGTGGTTACAATCACCTTGGCCCCGCTTTCGGCTATGCGGCGGAACAGTTCGAGTGCCGAGCTGTGGCGGAACCACGATTCCGCCAATGAACGGTAGGCTGCATCGGTGCGTGCCAGCTCGCGAATCATGCGGCTTTCGGTTCGTGCATGCGACAGCATGTCGATGAAATTAAGCACGATTACATTGAGGTCGTTCTGAGCCAGGTTGGCAAATTCGCGCAACAGGCGTTCGCCACCGTTTGAATCGTTGATTTTGTTGTAGGAGAAGCGGCATTGCCTGCGGTAGCGTTCAAAAAGGGTTTTGACCAGTTCGCTTTCGTTGAGGTTTTTCCCCTCTTCCTCATCTTCATCGACCCACAGGTGCGGGAACATCTTGGCGATGTCGATAGGCATCAGCCCGGAAAAAATCGAGTTTCGGGCATATTGTGTGGCGGTAGGGAGGATTGAGGTGTATAGATTTTCCTCGAAGGTGAAATATTCGGCCAAAAGGGGCTTCACCGTCAGCCATAGGTCGAGGCGGAAATTGTCGATTAACACGAAAAACACCTTTTCCCCTTTGTCGAGCAGGGGGAACACCGTGTTGCGGAACACCTCTGGACTTAGCATCGGGCGTTCGGCATCGGCGGGGGCGGCAGCCCCCCGTGCCATGGTTGACGGGAGCGATTTTACCCAGTCCTCGTAATTGCGCTTGACATATTTGTAGAAAGCCGAATCGGCATCGGCTTTCTGCATTTTCAGCATTTCATCCATATTGGTATCGGCTGAGGCCAGACGCATTTCCCAGTTCACGAGTTTTTCGTAAAGCCGGTAGAAGTCGTGTATGTCGCGTGCGTCGTTAATCAGCATCGATAACCGCCCGAATTCCTGCTGGTAGTCGGTGGCGGCGGTTTGTGACACCAGTTTGTCGCTGTGGAGGTTCTTTTTGATGGAGAGGAGAATCTGGTTGGGATTGACAGGCTTTATCAGATAGTCGGCGATGTTGTTGCCCACAGCCTGGTCCATGATGTTTTCCTCCTCGCTTTTTGTAATCATTATCACGGGGGTCTGCGGGGAGATTTCCTTGATTCGCTGAAGGGTTTCAAGTCCCGTAAGCCCCGGCATGTTTTCGTCGAGGATAATCAGGTCGAAGTTGCGCGATTCCACAAGGTCGAGTGCGTCGCGGCCGTTGTTCACAGTCACAGGATCGTAGCCTTTGCTGCGCAGGAACATTATGTGGGGTTTTAGGAGGTCGATTTCATCGTCGGCCCAAAGTATGGAGTAGTCGCTCATTGTGCGATGATTTTTGTTGTTAGTCGGTTTAGGGTTTAGACAATTCCGACGGGGTAAAAGTTTAGCCGCCGGGGTTGGTGGAATCAGGATGATTTCAGTCTAAAAGCGGGTCGTCGCCCTCGGAGCCTTCCGGATAAGATGGTAAGGCGGGGATGGGGGATGCCGGTGTTACCGGTTTGGGAGCAGGTGACTGTGCTGGCTCGGGGCCCGGCTGCGGGGTTCCAGTCACGGGTTGTACAGGCGCGACCGGCTGTTGCACAGGGGTTATATGCTGTGCCGGTTCTGATGCCGGTTCAGTTTTTGTTTCTGTTTCAGCTTCTGCTTCAGGTTCGGCTTTTGCATTTGCTTCAGCTTCAGGCATCGGGGCTGTTTCTGTTTCCGCTTCTTTTTCGGGTAGAGGTTCGGGAAGTGTTTCCGGGAGGACGGGTGGCACAGGGGCGGATGTTTCCTCTGTTGTCTCGTCGGGTGTCAGTCCTTCCGATTCCCCGAAGATTTCGGGCGGTAACACAGCTTCTTCGGTATCGCGGTAAGTTTTATCGCGCATGTAGCGGAAATATTCGTCGAATGAGCGGCCGCTTTTTAACAAGATGTCGAAGTTCTTGGCCGAAATCACCACAGGGCGTACTTCCGGCGGCAGTTGCAGGCCGGTGCCGGATGCCATGACTTTCCTGTAGTGTTTTATTTCCTCCACATTGTCGAAGCCCTTTATGAGTAGCAGGCCGAGACGCCCGAAATTCATCTGTTCCAAATCGAAATCCTTCACTACGAATGATGTGAAGTTGTGTCGTGCCACATCATAGAGCAGGGCGTTTTGGGAAATGACATCGGTCGGGAAGAGTAACACCAGATATTGTTCGTTGTCGGGGTCGAGGTCGAATTCCAACGGGGAGTCGCCGTCGACGGTCGTGGAGTCGTTGCCGAGCCGTATGTCCCAAAGCATGCCGCGCATGTTCGATGCCCCCTGTTGCAGTTTCTTCCCCTGTGCAAGCCCTTTGAGGTAGGATGAGGCATAGGGGGTGAGGTCGGTGTCGGGATAGCGCTCAAGCATTTCCATCAGGGTTTCCTTGAAGCCGTCGGTGTTGTGGTCGGTTACATGGGCAAGGGCTTCGAGGAACATGAATTTAGGCATCAGCTTGCTAAGGGGGTAGTTATTCCTTACGGTTTTATACACGGAATGAACGCGGCTGTTGTCATTGTCAAGATACGCTCCCAAAGCCTGGTCATACAGGTCGTTTTCAACATCCATCATGCGGCGCAGGTTGCCGATATAGTCGGGGTCGCGCATTGCCATCCCGTATTTCGAATCGGCAAAATCACTTAGAATCAGGTTGCGGTAGAGTTCGGCTTTTGAAAGATTGCCTGCCCGTACATACATCAGGTAGAGGTTGTAGTAGGTGTCGAGCCGGTAGATGTTGTCGGGATAACGGTGCAACAGGAGTTCGAACTCCCCTTCGGCTGCCGGGAAATCCTCGAGTTTGTCTTTAAGTATTACCCCCATGTTGTAAAGCCCTTCCTGAATCACATCGTTGGCCGTCTGCTTGTCGGCATCGGTAGAGGGAATCTGTTTGAGGTAATATTCGGGATAGTGCGGGTCGTTTTCTTTTTCAAGCGCGGCTGCATCCTGTGCCGGGATGGAATCGTTGGCCTCTGCCGAGTCCGATGATTCAGTGTCTGTCCCGTCACCACTGTCACCGAAGTCGTTGAAATTGAACGTGGCCTTGTTGCGGCGACGCCAGTCATCCTCCAGTTTACGGTTGCCCCAGCGTTTTTGGAACTCTGTGCGGCCGGCATTTTTTGTGGCGGTGTTGTAGAAATACCATGAGTCGTCGCCGGTGTTCATAACGAATGTCTGCGGTGCTTTCGACGAGCCCCCCTGCAGGTTGTTGGCCTGTGCGTCGCGGTTGGCCATGAATTCCTCGCGTGCTGCCGCCTCGGCTTCCTCCTTTTCTTTCTTTTTCAGGGCTTCGATTATTTTGTTGACGGCTTCGAGTTGTTGTTCGGGTGTCATGGCTGCAAGGCGCAACAGGGAATCTTGCAGTTCCACGTTCTGGGAGTAGAGCGCGAGTTCGTCGAGTACGTCGCTGCGTTTTTTCAGGCGGCGGTAATCGGGATAGGTTTCGGGAATCAGCGGCACGGCTTCGGCATAGCAGGGTTGCGCTTTGGAATATTTACGCAGGTCGTAGTACAGGCCGCCTAATGTGAGCTGCGATATGGCTTTGTCAATGCCGTTGCGTGTTGATTTCTCGGCGGCCAGCTCATAATTTGCAATTGCGTTAAGCGTGTCGCGTCGCGACAGGTAGAGGTTGCCTATCGCATAATACACCTGGTCGAGGTATTCCTTGTTCCTGTCATACCTTACCATGCGCTTAAGCGCCTTCACCTCAGGTTCGATATCCGAGCCGTTGAACACCTCGCTCTGTTTGATGCGTGCGTTGAATTTGGTCCTGTAGGTGGCCGAAGAGCTTGCCCCGGCTTTCCCGAAAGCCTTATATGCCTCCTCCTTGTTCCCTATCAGCGTGTATAGCTGGCCTAGCAGGAAGTTGAGGCGTATTTTCTGGGTTCCTGATGAAAGCCTTATCCCTTCCCGGAGCATGGGTATTGCCTTCTCGTATTCTTTCGACTTCATCAAAAAGTCGGCATATGCGGTGTAGTAAAGTTCCCGTATTTTTTTTGTTGTCAGCTGTTCCGGTTTGATGCGGGTGAGGATTGTCTCGGCCTCGAACAGCCAGTCCATGGCGCAATAGCAGCGTGCTTCCCACAGGCGTGCCTCGGTGACGGTGTTGGGAAGCCATGAAAAATGTTTCGAGATATAGAAAAATGTTGAGGCGGAACCGAGGAAGTCGCCGTTCATATACTGGCTCCGTCCCATCATCATCCATGAATTATGCAGGAATGGGTTGTATTCTTCGCGTTTCATCCATGCCTTGTAGGCAGGGTCGGAGCTGCGTCCTGACTTCTTTTTCGGTTTCTTCTTTATGGAACGTAGCTGGATGGCTTTCTGTGCCTTTTCAATCGAACGGTCGAAATTCCCCTGTGGCTGTGGCGCTTTGTCGTCAGCTTTGGCTTCCGCAGGATGAATGAAGAGCAGGCGGGAGTAGTCGTCCTCATAAACCGTTTCCATCTCCTTAAGGGTTTCCTTGTAATGGGTGTCGCCGTTGAAATGGATGTTATAGCGTGTGATAAATTCCTGATATTTGCGTGTGGCGGCATTGTTCTTCCTGGGCGAACACGACACCAGCGCCATGGCCGCAACAACAGCCATAGTTGCCACAATCTTCAATGTCGCTCTTCCTGTTTTCAAAAAATCGTCAGGCTTCGGTACTTGTCCGCATGCATGTGTACGTACACTTTAAAACGCATTGCGGCATCAATTTATTGCCTGCTTGCGGCATGCCGGGGCGGTTGTGGAAATGCCGGGAAGCCGGGGTGGATTTAATATGTCACTTTTTTGAACGGCGGATGATGCCGAGTGGATAAAATGTTGTAATTTTGCTTCATTGAAAATAACAGGGAATCAAACCACCTAAGACACTTTTAACCATGAATGTTACTGACAGATTTCTCAGATATGTGAAGTTCGACACGCAGAGCGACGAACTTACCAACCTGACCCCTTCCACCCCCGGGCAGTTCAGATTCGCGCAGGCGCTTGAAAAGGAGCTGTGTGAACTGGGTCTTTCGGATATTTCGCTCGATGACAACGGTTATCTTATGGCAACATTGCCGTCGAACGTTGAGCGTGAAGTTCCCACCGTAGGGTTCATAGCCCATCTGGATACGTCGCCCGACATGTCGGGGCATAACGTAAATCCCCGGATAGTGGAAGGCTACGACGGAGGCGATATAACACTTAACGAGCAGGAGAATATCGTGCTCAGTCCGTCGGAGTTTCCCGAATTGCTGCATTACAGGGGTGAGAACCTGATAGTGACCGACGGGACTACATTGCTGGGAGCCGATGACAAGGCCGGTGTGGCCGAGATAATATCGGCGGTGGCTTATCTGAAGGAGCATCCTGAAATCGAACATGGCGATATCCGCATCGCGTTCAATCCTGACGAGGAAATCGGCAAGGGTGCACACAAGTTTGATGTCGAGAGGTTCGGCGCCGACTGGGCCTATACAATGGACGGCGGCGAGATAGGGGAACTCGAATATGAGAACTTCAATGCCGCAGTGGCGAAGGTGACATTCAAAGGCCGCAACGTCCATCCCGGATATGCCAAGCACAAAATGATTAATTCTATCCGTATAGCCAACCAGTTCATCCTGATGCTTCCGCGATGGGAAACGCCGGAACATACCGAAGGCTACGAAGGGTTCTACCATCTTGTGCAAATCGAGGGTGACGTGGAGAAGACCACTCTTACCTACATTATCCGCGACCACGACCGCGACCGTTTCGAACGCCGCAAAAGGGAGCTGGAACACCTCACCCGTAAGACGAACAACGAGTTCCCCGGGTGTGCCACAATCGAAATCAACGACCAGTACTTCAACATGCGCGAGAAAATCGAGCCTGTGATGCACATCATAACGACGGCAGAGGAGGCTATGCGTCTTGCAGGGGTAACTCCCAAAGTGCAGCCGATCCGCGGTGGGACTGACGGTGCACAGCTGTCGTTCAAAGGTCTGCCATGCCCCAATATTTTTGCCGGAGGTTTGAATTTCCACGGGCGTTATGAATTCGTGCCTGTCTCTTCGATGGAAAAAGCCCGCAATGTGATTATCGAAATCGCGAAACTGGTTGCGAATGGGCAATAACCTCAGATAGGAGCCGGATATAGATTTGGAAGACCAGCATAAGACTTTGATAGTTGTTACCGGGCCTACCGGGTCGGGTAAAACCAAACTTTCCATAGAGCTGGCGCGACGGTTGGGATGCGACATCATCTCGGCTGATTCGCGCCAGCTTTTCAGGGATATCCCTATAGGTACAGCCTCACCTACGGCTGACGAGCAGGCTTTGGTGAGGCATCATCTGGTGGGATGCCTCGGGTTGGATGAGTATTACAGTGCAGCGCGGTTCGAGGAAGACGCATTGCGATTGTTGGATGTGCAGTTTGCCAACAGTGACTATGCCGTGGTGTGCGGAGGCTCTATGATGTATGTCGATGCGCTGACGCGCGGCATCGACAGTCTGCCTGAGATTTCCGATGATGTACGCCGCGAGGCTTACGGCATGTTGGAATCCGAGGGTATAGAAGGGGTAAGGATGCGCCTGAGGGAACTGGATCCGGCCTATTATGCCGTTGTGGACCTTAACAATCATAAGCGGCTTGTGCATGCACTGGAAATCTGCATGGAGGCCGGTGTGCCTTATTCGTCGCTACGGACAGGGCGGGAGAAAGTGCGCCCGTTCCGCGTGGTGAAATTCGCGTTTGATTATCCCCGCGAGGAGCTTTTTGAGCGTATCAACCGGCGGGTCGACGCCATGATGGCGAATGGTTTGCTTGAAGAGGCTCGTGCTGTTTATCCATTGCGCCATCTTAATTCGCTTAACACCGTAGGCTATAAGGAATTATTTAACTACTTAGACGGACAATGGGATTTGCCTGCCGCCGTGGCACGTATCGCGAAAAACACCAGGGTTTATGCTAAAAAGCAGCTTACATGGCTCAAACGTGATGCCTCCGTGATATGGCTCGACCCGCATGCCGACAATATTGCCGATGCTGTGTTATGTCATGCCGGTGTGATTGCCGGTTGAGCGATTTACAACTTTTTTGTAAGTAAAGGCCGATAAGGCTTACATATTAAAAAATATTGTTTCAATTTTTTGGTTATGAAGGATATCAAAAAAGCTTTTACTGATTATTTTTCTCTTAACGGTTATCTGGTACCGCAGCAGGAAGCCGAGCAGGTGATACGGGATGGGGTGTCGTTTCGCGGCACTAATCTTCTTATCCTTGTTTTTGCCATCCTTATAGCGTCGTTAGGGCTTAACACCAACTCGACGGCTGTGATTATCGGTGCAATGCTTATATCGCCGCTCATGGGCCCGATTATAGGATTGGGGCTTGGGGTCGGTATCGAAGATTTCGATCTTCTGAAACGGTCGGTACGCAATCTGACGGTGGCAGCAGCCTTTTCAGTGCTTGCTTCTACGCTTTATTTCCTTATTTCACCTGTAAGCGAGGGGCATAGCGAATTGCTGGCACGTACATCGCCAACCATCTACGACGTCCTTATCGGTTTCTTCGGTGGTGCGGCCGGTATCTTTGCCATCGGTTCCAAAAGCAAGGGTAATGTTATTCCGGGTGTTGCAATAGCCACGGCACTTATGCCGCCTTTGTGTACAGTCGGCTACGGTTTGGCAACGTTCCAGATGAGCTATTTCTTCGGGGCGCTCTATCTGTTCCTGATAAACTCGATTTATATCGGTCTGGCAACATTCCTTGGAGTGAAGCTTATGCATTTCAGCCGCATACAGTCGGCGGTGCCTGAGCGTGCCAGGAAGATGAGGCGTATGGTTTACACTGTTGCGATTCTGACCATGCTTCCGAGTGTTTATCTTACATATAAGATGCTCAGCCAGGAACGTTTCGAAATGAACGCATCAAGATTTGTCAACGACGAGTTCCATTTCCAGTCAACCCAGGTGTTAAGTCATAAGGCATCGATTTCCCATGGGCAACGCACCGTTACGGTTACCTTGATTGGGAAAATCCTGCCCCAGGATTCATTGGAACTGGCTATGTCGTCGAGGCTTAATTTTTACGGGCTGGGGGGCGCCAAGCTAAACATCATCCAGGGGGAAGGTGCCTCGATGGGCAATGCTTCCAATCTGGCCGGGCATTCTGTAAAGGAAATTTACGAAATGGCGCAGAACTCGCTGGTGCAGAAACAGGAGGAGATTGATTCGTTGAGGCAGTTGCTTGGCAGCCATAGCGAGCATGACTCCATTTCGGCACGTCTTGCACCGGAACTTAGGGTGGTATTCCCGCAGGTGTCGGAAATCGCTGTCACGAAAGCTGTGTTCGGCAATATCACTACCGGCGGTCTCGATACGGCCAATATCGCATTGGTTCATTATTCCAAGCCTATCTCAGCGGCTTCGCGTGCCGAGCTGACGCGCTATCTAGAAGCCCGTCTGCGCGTTAAATCGGTTCGCCTTGTCCAGGTTGACAAAATGACGGAATAAGCGGTTTCAACAAATGAAGGTGTGTGAGAATAGCTCATCTGGGTCGTCGCTTGCGGGTGAGGCTGAACCATTCTGACAGCACCCTCGCATCCGGGCGAAAATCACAGCGGTGTGCCAAAATATTAGATTTTGACACACCGCTATTTGTTTATTAGGTTGGTTCCTATAGGGGTTGTTTGTTTGGTTTTGATGTAGCCTGGGGTGCGGTTTGTGTGCCGTGTTTCGGGCGTGGTAGGGTGAAAATGAATTCCAGTCCGCCTCCGCGTCGGCGTCGCACGGTTATGGAGCCTCCCATAGTGTTTATGCTGCTTTTTACGATTGATAGTCCCAGTCCTGTGCCTCCTGCTTTTCGGGAGCGTCCGGTATCAACCCTGTAAAAGCGGTCGAAAAGGTGTGAGATGTGTTCTTCGGCCACACCTACGCCATTGTCATAGAAAGCGAAGGTAAAGTAGCCTTCGGTGCGTCCAAGCAATTCGATTCCGATTTGGGTGCCTTGTGAGTAGGCATAGGCGTTTTTGATGAGGTTCTGCATTGCCGAGTTCAACAGACCTTCGTTGCCGAGCACCATGCAATCGAACGGTATGTTGTAGTGAAATTCCATCTCGCCTATAAGTCCTGAAGTCTCAATTTCCTCGGCGATGTTGAACACCAGGTTATGGAAATCGATTTCTTTCAGGGGGATGTTTCCGTTTGACTCTTCAAGGCGCGTCATTGTGGAGAGGTCGTTGAGCATTGTTACAAGCCTCTCCACGTTCACCTGTGCCTTGCTTAGGAAGTGCCGGCGGTCTTCCTCGGGCATATCCGGCTGGTTAATCAGCATGTCGATGTATGCACGTATGATGCCGATCGGGGTTTTCAGCTCATGGCTGATGTTATCGGTCAGCATGCGCTTTATCCGGTTTTTCTCCTCGGTTGCCTTGAGTGCGATGACATGTTCGCGTTCGCGGCGCACGTTGGCCTGCATCCGTGAGTTATATATGGCCACTACCTGGCGGGAGATGTCGCCGATTTCGTCGGAGGGGAAGTCGCCCATGGGTATGAAGTCGCGGTCGGATGCGGCGCGTTGCACGAAATCATGAAGGAGGCTCACGTTTTTTGCCTGGTGCAGTGTGACGATATAGGCCAGGATGCTTCCCACCACCCCCACGCCGATAATCATCAGCCACAGGATTTTGTCGATTGTTAGTGCTTTGTCGATGGCGGCATTGTAAGGCACGTAGGTGCGTAGTTCTATCTGCCCGTCGGGCGACAGGCGGCTTGAGAAAAGAAACAGTTTTTCCCGTTCGATGCCTCGCTCGGTGTTGATTACGCGGGTTACTTTCGACCCGTCGGAGAGAGTTTCCCTTTCTGCGTCCATGGCTTCTGACGGGATGCCTGTGCGGATTCTCCCGATATGGAACAGGAGCTGGTGGGTTTCAGTGTCATAACACTGTATGCTCATGTCTTGCAGAAAGGTGTCATCAAGATATTGGTCGATAAAGTTAAGATATGGCTGGACATTTCGCCTGGCTTCGTGCGCATTTATAATGTTGCCGTTGGCAAGGTCGACCCGGTCAACCACGTTTTCCACGCGAAGGGCTGTTTCCTGGCGGTACACAAGCCATGCGAACACAATGATTACGGCCCATATGCATATGAAGGCTGTGAGAAACAGCCGTAACTGGTATTTTATGCGACGTTTCACTAGTGTGACATTTTGAACCCGCTGTATGCTGCCGGCCTATTCCACATCCGATTTGAACCCGTATCCGAACCCGAGGCGTGTTACTATATTATCGCCGTAAGGTGCTATTTTTTTGCGTAGGCGTGCTATATTGGTGTCGACTGCGCGGTATGTCACTTCCACGTTGCCCCATACCTGGTTCATTATTTCGTCGCGCGAATGAATCCTTTCGCGGTGCACGAGGAAGAACAGCAGCAGGTCGAATTCTTTGCGGCTCAACGGGATTTCGCGGCCGTTGATGTAGCATGTCTTCTCGTTACGGTCTATGCGCATAGTCCGATAGGTGATGTCAGGCTCGTAGTGGGTTTTCGGCATGTTGAATGTTACATGCTGTTGCGCATGGGTGCGGCGCAGCACGGCTCGTACGCGTGCGATTACTTCGCCGATTGTGAATGGCTTGGTGATATAGTCGTCAGCCCCGATGTTAAGCCCCATTACGGTTTCATCCTCGCCGTTCAGAGCCGAACAGAATATCAGGGGTACATTTTCAGTGGATGGGTTGTTGCGAACGCGTTTTGCAAAGTCAAACCCGCTTAGGCGTTCCATCATGATATCCACAATCATAAGCTGGTAAATCGACAGGTCGTAGCCCAAAGCGGTCTCGGCGCTGTCGGCTGTGTCGACTTCGTAGCCCTCTTTCTCCAGATTATATTTCAGAATCTCGCAGTAGGATTCCTCGTCGTCGATTACTAAGATTCGTATTCTCATATCGTGGTAATGTTAAATGCTTATTTGCAAATGGCTAATTGAGATGCTTTTTCCTTTGTGAGCCATGTTGAGGTTATAAAGTTACGACAAATGGCGTGTATAGAAAGCGCAAGAAGTGTTAAAACTTGTTAAAGGCGGTCGCTCCTTGAACAAACCGCAACCGTGGGCGTTCAATAGGTATAATTACTATATTTGCACTGTGTTTTTTCATGGTATTAGATTTAAGGTTAAAGATAAAACGGAAAAGGCTGTCGTGAGACAGCCTTTTTTGCGTTCAGATATGCTGAAAGGCGTTGTGTAAGTACTTATGGGAGCGTTTATTCCGGGAAGCCCGGGGTTTGGATGATGGCCAGCGAATCGCCCTTGCTGACAACCAGGAGGCATTCCACCCCCGGGGCCGATGCGATTTCGCTTAGTGCGCTGTCGGCAGTGGAGGCCATGCAGGCTGTGGCCCAGGCGTCGGCCAGCGCCGCCGTGGGGGCTGTCACTGTGGCTGAAACAACGTCGGTCTGCACCGGCATCCCTGTTGCCGGGTCGATGGTGTGCCCGATACGTCCGTAGCGTTGGGTGTCATGAAAATTTCGGTAGTTGCCCGATGTCGCAACGCCACAGTCGGTAAGGGAGATTATTCTCATGGCTTCGTGTACCGGCTCTGCCGATTCAGTCGGCATATCGATTTGTATGCGCCATTTGCCGCCTTGCCGGTTAGTGCCTGCCAAAGAGATTTCCCCTCCGATTTCGACCATGAAATTTTCCGTGCCGTTTCGTCGCATCATATCTGCCACGGCATCGCATCCGAAACCTTTGGTGACGGCGCTGAAATTGAATGTCGTCGCGGGGTGTTTTTTCACCATATGCCCGTCGGAAATATGGCAGTCGGCGATTCCGACAATGCTCAGGGCGCTGTCGATTAGTTCGCGCGGCACTGTGAATGCTTCGGCTGCGGTGTCGGAATCAGCGCGGTTCCTGGCTTTGCGGTCAAAGCCGAATCCCCATAAGTTGGCCAAAGGGGCGACCGTTGGGTCGAAACGTCCGTGACTGCGTAGGCTGACGTCGCGTGAAATCGTCATTACCGAGTCAATCAAGGAATCGGTGCGGTCGGTTTCTCCACGGTTTATACGCGAAATAAGCGATGACGGGTTGAACGGGGAGAGCGACATTTCAACATGATGCATCACTCCGCGTATGGAATCATCGAGACTTACGGGCGCTTGGTAGACGACCCTGTAGGTGGTGTTCCACATCGCGCCTTCTGCAACCCTCCATTCGCCGGCACGGCGGCATGACGAGCCTGACAGAAGCAAGGTTGCAGATAGCAATGATGGCAATGCACGGCGAATTAAGCGACTTGGTGATGGTGATGATGTATGCATGATGGCGGGGTATAATTGGCGTATTTGTCCATAAACAGGGCAAAGTCTCACAAAGTTAGTCAATTTGCCAATGTTGCCAATAAGTTTTCTTACCTTTGCACTCGCAAATTCAGCGGCAGGTAGATTAATGCACATGTACTTCCAAAAATATTGAAGAAAATGCCAATCGTATTCCGTGGTGGCGTGCAGGAATTCTAATCTGCAGATTGTTTAATTTCTAAAGCTAACAATAAAAATAGCGACGTAATCAGAGAAATGAGAAGATGGCGAGTAGAGGATAGCGCCGAGCTGTATAACATAAACGGCTGGGGACGCCAGTATTTTTCGATTAATGACAAGGGTAACGTTACAGTAACCCCTAAGGAGGGGGTGGCCCCGGTTGATTTGCGTGCGGTTCTTGACGAATTGCAGGTGAAGGATATAACCGCGCCTGTGCTGCTCCGTTTCCCCGATATTCTCGACAACCGTGTCGAAAAAATATCCAACTGTTTCAAACTTGCCGCCGAGCAATATGGTTACAGAGGTGAGAATTTCATAGTTTACCCTATAAAGGTTAACCAGATGCGCCCTGTGGTCGAGGAGATTGTCAGTCACGGTAAGAAATTCAATATCGGTCTTGAAGCGGGATCGAAACCTGAGCTGCATGCTGTACTTGCTACCAACATCGACGAAGACGCCTTGATTGTGTGCAACGGTTACAAGGATGAAAATTATGTGGAGCTTGCTTTGCTGGCCCATAAGATGGGGCGCAGGATAATCCTTGTGGTCGAGAAGTTCAACGAACTGAAAACAATCTATTCGGTTGCCCGGCGCCTCGAAATAACCCCGGCGATAGGTATCCGGATCAAGCTCGCCAATTCCGGCTCCGGCAAATGGGAGGAATCGGGGGGCGATACGTCTAAGTTCGGGCTGAACTCGTCGGAACTTCTTGAAGCGCTCGATTATCTGGAAAAGCATGACATGACATCATGGCTAAAGCTGATTCATTTCCATATCGGCAGTCAGATTACGAAGATACGCCGCATCAAAAACGCCCTTCGCGAGGCGATGCAGTTTTATGTGCAGCTTTCGAAAATCGGGTTTGGAATCGACTATGTCGATATCGGTGGCGGTCTTGGTGTGGACTACGACGGCACGCGTTCCAGCGCCAGCGAAAGCTCGATGAATTATTCCATTCAGGAGTATGCCAACGATGCCATCTATTCTTTGGTGGACGTGTGTGAGAAAAACAATCTCCCGCAACCTAATATAGTTACGGAGAGCGGCCGGTCGCTCACGGCTCATCATTCGGTCCTTATAACCGAGGTGCTGGAAACCACCTCGCTTCCCAAATGGAAGGACAACGAGGAATTGAAGGGTGACGAGCACGAATTGGTCAAGGAACTATACGACATATGGGATAAACTTGACCAACAGCGCATATTCGAAAGCTGGCATGATGCGTTGCAGATACGCGAGGAGGTGCTTGACATGTACTCGCTCGGTATCCTTGACCTGCGTAACCGCGCTCTTGCCGAAAAGCTGTTTTGGGAAATAGCACGTGAGGTCGGCAGTCTGGCCGGGCAGATGAAGCATCCGCCGGAGGAGCTTCGCAAGGTGTCGAAAATGCTGCCTGACAAATATTTCTGCAATTTCTCCTTGTTCCAGTCGCTGCCTGATTCATGGGCGATAGACCAGGTTTTCCCGGTAATCCCTATCTCACGCCTCGACGAGAAACCATCACGCACCGCCACGCTACAGGACATGACCTGTGATTCCGACGGTAAGATTGCCGCGTTCATATCGCAACAGGGGACATCGGCATCGCTGCCTGTGCATCCCCTTAAACCCGGTGAACCGTATTATATCGGGGTATTCCTTGTAGGGGCATACCAGGAGATTCTTGGCGACCTCCATAATCTTTTCGGTGACACGAACGCCGTACACATCTCGTGCTATAAGGATCATTATGAAATCGACCAGATTATCGATGGCGAAACCGTTGCCGAGGTGCTTGACTATGTGCAGTATAGTCCTAAAAAACTTGTGCGCAACGTGGAAACCTGGGTTACGCGTGCCATGAAAGCCGGGCGCATAACCCCGGAGGAGGGGCGTGCCTTCCTCAGCAATTACCGTTCGGGGCTTTATGGTTACACATATCTTGAAAAGAGCTGATAAGGAAACGTGGAGCTGACTCGTCATTTCATCAATATGGCTTATCTGGGCGCCCCTTTTCACGGGTGGCAGATCCAGCCCAATGCCTCGTCGGTGCAGGAATGCGTTGAGCGTGCCCTTGCCACTCTGTTCAGGCGCGAGGTGCCTGTTGTGGGCGCCGGGCGTACAGATGCCGGGGTGAATGCCTCGATGATGATAGCGCATGCCGACCTTCCCGGACGTATTGATGATGACACGAAGCTTGTGAGGGCGCTAAACAGCATTTTAGGGCGCAACATCGCTGTGAGGTGGGTACACCCGGTGCATAACGACGCGCATGCACGTTTCGACGCTGTTTCGCGTACCTATCATTATTATGCGCATACCGTGCGTAATCCTTTTGCAGGGAACCTGTCATGGCTTGCGCCAGCTTCGCTTGATTTCGACATGATGAACCAGGCCGCGCTCGAATTGCTGCATACCGATGATTTCACATCATTTGCCAAACTGCATACGGATGTGAAAACCAATATATGCCGGGTTTCCCGTGCAAGATGGGTGAGGTTGGCCGATGCGGGTTTCCCAGGGTCGCCCGAATGGGCGTTTGAGATAACCGCCGACAGGTTCCTGCGAAACATGGTCAGGTCGGTTGTAGGGACGCTGGTCGACGTAGGGCGCGGGAAATTGTCGGTCGACGGATTCCGCGAGGTGATAGCGCGTCGCGACCGCTGCGCCGCAGGGACTTCCATGCCCGGTGAACCGTTGTTCCTCCATAACATCGAATACCCCTACCCGGTGTAAGGGCAATTGTGTGAATTCTGTTGAATCAATGTCAGACAGTTGCTGATGGTTTTCTGAAAATGTTGTGTGCAAATTCGGGAACCATGGTAGGTGGCATTCGGCATCCCCTCACAGATGCCGTCAGGAGGTAATTATGGAAATTTTTCGGCAATTATTGCCATTATTTCCAATAGTTTTTGTAACTTTGTCGGGCGAAAGATAGGGTAATTGTCAGAAAATTACTTAACTTTGCACCGCTAAAAACAGAATATTCAAAAATTAAAAAACTTAATTATCATGTCAGAAATCGCATCTCGTGTTAAAGCAATCATCGTTGACAAGTTAGGCGTAGATGAAAACCAGGTAACTGAAACCGCAGCATTCACCACCGATCTCGGCGCTGACAGCCTTGACACCGTGGAGCTTATCATGGAATTTGAAAAGGAATTCGGCATCACCATCCCCGATGACAAGGCTGAAGGCATCGCAACTGTCGGCGACGCTATCGCTTACATCGAAGCTGCCCAGAAATAAGGCTTTTCCCCTATAAAGCTGTATATAAAAGCCCCGGAGAATCCGGGGCTTATTAACCTTTTAGAGGGCTGTGCCTCACTCAATTAAGCACGCGCTCTCGGGCTTATGGCCCGCTCTCCCTCCCGATTGAAGTCACTCTTATCACGCCACTAATCTATATGGAACTTAAAAGAGTAGTTATAACCGGCCTCGGTGCCATTACCCCCATCGGTAACGATGTGGAGACAACATGGAAAAACGCCCTCGACGGAGTGAGCGGTGCCGGACCGATTACCCATTTCGATGCTTCATTGTTCAAAACCCAGTTCGCCTGCGAAGTCAAGGGGTTTGACGGTGCCGCTCATTTCGACCGCAAGAAACTGCGCCAGCTCGACCTCTATGCGCAATATGCCATGGTGGCAGCCCGTCAGGCGGTTGAAGATTCGGGTATTGAAAAAGAAGAAAACCTCAACCGCAACCGCGTGGGAGTGATTGTGGCTGCCGGTATCGGCGGTCTGCACACCTTCGAGGAGGAGGCAGGCTATTATGCCATAAATGCCGCCAACGGCCCCAAATACAACCCCTTCTTCATTCCTAAGATGATTGCCGACATCGCGTCGGGTCACATCTCGATGGAGTATGCCTACCATGGCCCCAACTTCGGCGTGGTTTCGGCTTGTGCGTCATCGAATAACGCCATCATCGATGCATTCAACCTTATCCGTCTCGGCAAAGCCGATGTAATGGTGACAGGTGGTGCCGAAGCTGCCGTATATCCCGCAGGTGTGGGTGGTTTCAACTCGATGCATGCGCTTTCAACCCGTAATGATTCGCCCGAAACAGCTTCGCGTCCCTTCAGCAAGAGCCGCGACGGATTCGTTATCGGCGAAGGTTCGGTAGTGCTGATTCTCGAAGAACTGGAGCATGCTTTGGCACGCGGCGCAAAAATTTATGCCGAGGTTGCCGGTGGCGGTATGTCGGCCGATGCCTACCACCTCACAGCCACCCATCCCGAAGGGCTGGGTGCAATCCTTTCGATGGAAAATGCTTTGGAGGATGCCAACATGAAGCCTGGTGACATCGACTATATCAACGTTCACGGCACATCAACCCCCGTAGGCGATATTTCGGAAGTCAAGGCTATCCAGCAAGTGTTTGGCGAACATGCCAAAGACCTCAACATCAGCTCTACCAAATCGATGACAGGTCACCTTCTCGGTGCTACAGGCGCCCTTGAGGCAATGTTCTGCGCCCTTTCGGTAGGCCAGGATATCGTTCCCCCCACCATCAACCATGAGGAGGGCGATGAGGATGAGGAAATCGATTACAGCCTCAACTTCACCTTTAACAAGGCCGAGAAGCGCCCCGTGCGTGCGGCTTTGAGCAATTCTTTCGGTTTCGGCGGCCACAATGCCACTGTTATCCTTAAGAAATACGAAGCGTGACAGAGAGGGGTAATTCTTGACCTCCGACATTCGTTTTGATGCCTGTGCTGTCATAGGCGCGGCAGATAAAGAAATATCTCGTTATAACGACGGACGAAACCGTCGCTTCCCGGTGCCTGTAAAGGCGGCATGTTATGCGAACGCATTCATGAGTGGGAGGCGGCGGTTTCGCCGTCGTTATCTTACTGTCAGTATGACCGATTCGGGCTGATAGCGGGATGAGGGGATTTCGATAGCGACTGTGAACGGGGTAGGGGAACCAACGGCCATTGTGGCCGTAATGCCTGATGAAATAACCGAGCCGTCGGAATCGAAGAATGTATAATGAACCATGCCCGACCCCATCGGGGCATTGCGGCTTAAACGTATGCTGATTGTTGCCCTCTGGCATGTGTCGTGTGAACGATCTATTATGGCAGAATCGATGCATATTCCGCACGCGGCTTCCCCTTGCCTGTCGATAATTATGGTTATTGGTGCGGCGCTATCGTTGTGTCCGCATATAGTTTCGCCACATGCCTCGCCATAGGTGTTGTTGCCGGTAGTTGTTGCATTACCGTAGGTTTGGCCCGGTTCGGCTGCTATGTCGGCCTTGGTCGGGGAAGTGGTAGATGCCGGTGACGGCAGGTTGCGTCGGTCGTCCCGGCCAAGGCATTCGACATATGCCTCAAAGAGACCTATAACCAATGTGTCGCGAAAGCCGGTGTGTGCTATGAAGCGCTCTATCTCGTTGCGTGATGTCTCGTTCCAGCCTCCTGCTGATAATACGGTGTGCATGGCGCCGCTTTTCACGGCTGTTGTTGCTATGAAGCGTAAGGCTGGTTTCCCCGCGAACGCGCCGAGCCTGTCGAGCCGCTTTATGGTCTCGTCATTGAATGCCCCATATGGATTACTGCCTTGAAGGGCTACGCGGAGAAACTGTTCGAATGTCATGCGTTGGTCATTTCCTGCAAAGATAGCCATTGTGCAGTCGCCGTGCAAACATGTTGTCGAGGCTTTTGCAGCTATAGCAGGTTTGGTTGATGTGAAAATGTGTGTTGTGGCGGGAGGGGTTGCCTGGAATATGTTGTTAAAAAACGTGAACGGTTTTGCATGCGATTGTTTAATGCGTATATTTGCGTATGAAATGCGTTGCACGCTATTGCGTGTATTCACAGCCTCAAGCGAGGTTTGCGCAGTCATAAGAAATGTGTTTAATATATCAGCAAAGAAAAATCATAGTATTTGCAGACTTAGGATTGTGTCGGGGCTTGTGAAGGCATAGGCATGATGAAATTTGGATTTGGTTGAAATAGAAAATTTATATTTGCAGTGAAAATGGGGACCGTCGGGATGACGCGTAACTATTTGCCCGGCCGATGGGAGCTTGCTCCTTTCGGCCGGGATTTTTTTGAGCATGATTATGAAATAAGAAAGCCGAATTATCTTTTGATAATTCGGCTTTCTGTTTGGGGAAGGGGTTGTGGGCGCTGACGGATTCGAACCGCCGACCCTCTGCTTGTAAGGCAGACGCTCTGAACCAGCTGAGCTAAGCGCCCTTTTTGTCTCAATTGCGCTGCGAAGTTAGGCACTTTTTTGATTCCTTCCAAATTTTCGGGCAACTTTTTTCGAAAAAATTAGTAATTTTGTAGCGGGAGTGGTTTCGCACTCCGGTTGTTGAATTCATGAAATAATTACTAAATATCATTCTTATATATGGAACTCAGTGCATTAACTGCAATATCGCCTGTCGATGGCCGCTATAGGGGGAAAACTTCCGGGCTTGACCTGTATTTTTCAGAATTCGCTTTGATTCGCTACCGTGTCAAGGTGGAAGTGGAGTATTTCATTGCTTTGGCCGAACTGCCGCTCCCTCAATTGGCCGGAGTAGGTGAGGTGGCAGGTGATTCCGGGACTCTTTTTGCGCGGTTGAGGGGGATATATGAGAATTTCACCGAAGCTGACGCACTCCGTGTAAAAGAGCATGAATCGGTGACGAACCATGATGTGAAGGCTGTTGAATATTTCCTTAAGGAGAAATTCGATGAAATGGGATTGTCGCAGTGGAAGGAATTCATTCATTTCGGCCTGACCTCGCAGGATATCAATAACACGGCAGTGCCCATGTCGCTACGCGATGCATTGCATGAGGTTTACCTGCCTTTGTTGGATAATCTGATTGATGCGCTCGACGAGCGTGCACAGGAATGGGCCGATATACCTATGCTTGCCAAAACCCACGGGCAGCCTGCATCGCCTACGCGTCTTGGCAAGGAGTTTATGGTATATGTATATCGTCTGCGTCAGCAGGCCGGGCAATTGCGTGCTGTGCCTGTGAGCGGCAAGTTCGGCGGGGCTACCGGCAATTTCAACGCACACCATGCGGCTTATCCCCACATCGACTGGCCTGCATTTGCAGCAGGATTCCTTCGCGACCGCCTCGGCATAGAACGGGAGGAATACACAACCCAGATTTCGAACTACGATAATCTTGCAGCACTGTTCGATGCCCTGAAACGTGTTAACACGATTATGCTCGACCTCGACAGGGATGTGTGGATGTATGTGAGCATGGAGTATTTCAAACAGAAGATAAAGGCCGGGGAGGTCGGCTCCTCCGCGATGCCGCATAAGGTGAACCCGATTGATTTCGAAAACTCGGAGGGTAACCTGGGCATTGCAAATGCAGTGTATGCGCATCTCGCACAGAAACTGCCTGTGTCGCGTCTGCAGAGGGACTTGACCGATTCGACTGTTCTCCGTAACGTGGGTGTTCCTATGGCTCATTCAGTGATTGCAATCCATTCCACCCTCAAGGGGCTTGGCAAGCTCCTGCTCAACCGTGATGCCATTGACCGCGACCTGGACGGGATGTGGAACGTGGTGGCCGAAGGGATTCAGACAATTCTGCGCCGTGAAGGCTACCCCAAGCCTTATGAAACATTGAAGGCACTGACACGGACGAATGCCACGGTTACGGCTGAAAGCATAGCCGAGTTTATCGATACTCTCGACGTGACGCCCGAAGTGCGTGAGGAACTACACAGGCTTTCCCCGTCGGCATATACTGGTTTTTAAAACCTGCATCCGCCTGCTTTCCCCAAATTTATCTTGAGGGTGTGTCAAAATCCAATATTTTGGCACACCGCCAGGATGAATTGCTATTTAAGCCTATAATCGATGTATCCCATGAATAAACTGATTAGTGCAGCTTTTGGTATGTTCACGGTGCTTGCCACCTGCGTATCGTCAAATCTGAGTGCTGCCACTCCCGACTGGGAGAATCCCGAAGTGTTTGCCGAAGGGCGTGAACCGGTGCGTGCCACCGCGTTTCCCTATCCCTCGAAAGCCGAGGCCCTGAGGGGCGATTACCAGTCATCCCACTGGTTCAAGAGCCTTAACGGGGAATGGCGTTTCAATTATGCCGCCACTCCCGGTGAGCGGCCCGAGTACTTTTTCCGCGAGGATTACAACACCTCCAAGTGGAAGAAAATCCCCGTCCCGTCGAACTGGGAGATGCATGGTTACGGCACCCCGATATATACCAACGTGGTTTACCCGTTCCCGGCCAATCCGCCATATATCCCTCACGATGACAACCCCGTGGGGAGTTATGTGAAATTCTTTTCTGTGCCCGACGACTGGAAGGGGCGCGAGGTGTTCCTGCACTTCGATGGTTCAACCGCCGGGATGTATGTGTGGGTCAACGGCCATAAGGTGGGTTATGTGCAGAGTGCCAAGAACCCTGCTGAATTCAACATCACGAAATATCTGAAAGACAAGGGGCAGAACAAACTCGCGTGCGAGGTTTACCGCTGGACTGACGGCTCGTATATGGAAGATCAGGATTTCTGGCGTCTGTCGGGTATCGACCGCGACGTTTATCTTTACTCTACAGCGCCGTTGCGCATTGCCGATTTTTTTGCCAAGGCAGGTCTCGACAAAGGCTACCGTGACGGCACGCTTGATGTGGCGGTGAAGATTGGAGGCGTTGGGAGCACCTCGGGAACAAAACTTGAACTGGGACTATACAATGCCGACGACAAGGCTGTGATGACTTCTGTCAAGCCGGTTACAGGCGGTAACACTACCGTGGATTTCAAAGGCACGGTGAGCGGGGTGGCCAAATGGAGCGATGATGCCCCCAACCTCTATACGTTGTTACTCACGTTGGTCGGCAAAGATGGCAAAATCATCGAATCGACTTCTGCCAAGGTGGGGTTCCGCTCGGTCGAAATCCGTAACAGCCAGCTGCTTGTAAACGGCAAGCCTGTTGAGATACACGGTGTCAACCTGCATGAACATAACCATAAAACGGGTCATGCCATCGACCGTGAGACCATGATGCAGGATATCCGCACCATGAAGCGGCATAATATCAATGCCGTGCGCACGTCGCATTACCCCCAGCCCCCGTTGTGGTATGACTTGTGCGACCGTTACGGCATATATCTCGTTGACGAAGCTAATATAGAGACTCACGGTTTCGGCGCAAATTATCAGAAAGATAACCCGGTGCCTGGTCATCCCGGCAATGAGCCGGCGTGGCGTGCAGCCTTGCTCGACCGCGAACGCTCATTGGTTGAACGTGACAAGAACCACCCTTCGGTAATCATATGGAGCCTTGGTAACGAAAGCGGCAACGGGGAGAATTTCCATCATGCCTACGACCTGGTGAAAAAGCTCGATCCGACGCGCCCCGTGCATTACGAACAGGCGTTTGAAGGGAGCAACACCGACATTGTATGCCCGATGTATCCCTCGATGGAGAGTTTTCGCGAATATGCGTCGCGTAACAATCCGGGACGCCCCTACATAATGTGTGAATATGCCCATGCAATGGGTAATTCATCGGGAAATTTCCAGGAATATTTCGATGTTATACGTTCCAGCCCTCATATGCAGGGTGGCTTTATATGGGACTGGGTAGACCAGGGGCTTTTGGCCGAAGATGAGAACGGCGATGCCTATTGGGGCTACGGAGGTGATTTCGGGGCGTATAACTACACTCACGATGAAAACTTCTGTATCAACGGCCTGGTGCAGCCCGACCGTACGCCTCACCCCGGACTTATGGAGGTCAAGAAGGTGTATCAGGATATACGGTTCTCTTCGGCCAATCCTGCTGCGGGCGTTATCGATATAGAAAACCATTTTATGACCCGCGACCTGGCCGACTATGATTTCCGATGGGAGTTGCTCTACAACGGCAAGAGGGTATCGGAGGGCACGCTTGGGAATATATCGGTTCCTGCCGGGGAGAAAAAAACGGTAAAGGTGCCGTTCCCTGAAGTTCTTGAAGGCAGCGACGGCGAATATCACCTTTCGATATATGCTTTCACGCGCCAGGCTGACAAGGACGGGATTATCCCTGCCGGTCATGAGGTGGCCAGGGAGCAGTTCGTGGTGTATGAAAAAGAGCGTCCTGCCGATAACGATGCCCTTTGGGCTACGTTGGAAGGGGCTTCCGAAACGGCCTCGGCTCCTGCGGTGAAGGAAAGCCGCGAATCGCTTGAAGTTACCACCCATAATGGTGCAAGGTTGTTGTTTAACAAGGGAAACGGCAATATCGACAGTTTTACTTTCGGAGGGAAGAGCCTGATGAACGGTACGTTTGCTCCGTCGTTCTGGCGTGCCCCGACCGATAATGACTGGGGCAGCGGCATGCATGTCAAAGCCAACGCCTGGCGTTATGCCGCCGAAAACCGCAAACTTACGTCGTTTACCCACAAAGAGGCAGGTAACAAGGTGATTGTGAGCGAACGCTACCGCTTGCCGGATGTAAGTTCGGATTACACGATAGATTACACTGTTTATCCCGACGGACGTCTTGGCGTGGAAGCGTCGATAATCCCCGACAATGGTGCGGATATCCCAGAGATTATGCGTTTCGGCATGATTGCGGCTATGCCTAAGCCGATGGATTATTTCAGCTGGTATGGACGCGGCCCGTGGGAGAACTATTCCGACCGCAACACGGCTTCGTTTATGGGTGAATGGGGTGCGGATGTGTCAGAGATATACTATCCTTATGTGCGTCCGCAGGAAACCGGCAACCATACCGACGTCAGGCATGCATCGCTCACCGATGCCACAGGTTCCGGGGTGCGCATTGATGCAGTTAAGCCGCTTAACATCACGGCGCTTGACGTGCATCCTTCCGACCTCGACCCGGGGATGAAGAAGAACCAGATGCATGATTCCGACGTAAGGCACAACATCCATAACAACTACCTTTACATCGACCTTGTGCAACGCGGTCTCGGCGGGGATACCTCCTGGGGGGCTACGCCTCACGAGCCTTACATAGTGAAAGCGCAGCCGATGTCGTTCTCATTCATCCTTACCCCGCTCAAATAAGCGCGGGTAAGGACTAATCCATGGCTGGGACATAGGTTTATGGGAATAAAGTATTTGATTGCGCCGGTTATCGGTGCTGTAATGGCCGTATCGTGTTCGACAGGAGGGGCTGGCAATGCAGCCTCTTCTGCCGGACATGAGGTGTCTGCTAAAGCAGCCGTGGCTGATAGCGGGCAAGTAGGGGTTGCGGGGCAGCTGCCTTTACCAGAGGTACCGGCGGCGTTGCGCGACCCTCAGGCACGTGGCGCATATATCGTTGAGCATTTTTGGGACGGGATGGACTTCGGCAACAGGAACCTAAGTCTTGACACAGCCTTCATGGAGCAGTCGTTTGCCAATTTTGCCTCGCTGTTTGAGGTGTCAGGTGACGATGCTGTCAGGCAGGGGATGCTGAGCCTCGTAGAGCGTGCGTCAGCCGATGCTGAGGCATGTGCTTTCCTTGCGTATGTGGCCGAAAAATATCTTTACGACCCTAATTCGCCGATGCTCGACGAAAGGAGCTATATCCGGTTTGCCGAAGCGCTTACAGGTAATGCCGGGGTTGACGCTGCTTTGAAGGCACGGCCTGAATGGCTCCTGGGGGTGGCCCTTAAGAACCGTCCGGGAAGCCGTGCTGCTGATTTCGGGTTTATTGACCGCGATGGGAAGAGGGGTACGCTGCATGAGTGGGTACGTGGGTCGTCATCACGAGTCCTGGTTGTCTTTTATGATCCGGATTGCGACAGTTGTAATGGGATATTGCAGGCGCTTGCATCTTCCGGACGTCTGGCATCCGCGATTGACTGTGGCGAGCTACGTGTTCTTGCCGTTTATCCGGGGGATGACCGTGAACTTTGGTCGCAGTCGAGCCAATCGTTCCCTGCAAAATGGGAAGTTGCGATTGACAGCGGGCGTATCGATAAGGAAGAACTGTATGTGTTCCCGGCCATGCCGGTGCTTTACCTGCTTGAGAATGATGTCACGGTAATTGTCAAAGATATGGATTACAGGGCTGTGATTTAGATTTTGACATAGACCTTTGCATGGATGGGCATGCCGTTAATGGTAATATAGTATGGCAAAAGCCGGGTTTGTGGCAAAATGCACACAACCTGGCTTTTTTTATATCGGATGGGATTAGGGGCTGATTTCAGCACGCCGGAATCTTTTCGATGCGGCGCTGGTGGCGTCCGCCTTCGAACGGGGTGTTAAGGAATGTGTCGATTATGGCGAGTGCAACTTCCGGTTCGATGAAACGGGCAGGAAGCACAAGCACGTTGGCGTCGTTATGCTGACGTGCAAGGGCTGCCAGTTCCGTTGTCCAGCATAGGGCCGCACGGATTCCCTTGTGCTTGTTAAGGGTCATTGCGATGCCGTTGCCGGAACCGCACATCGCGATGCCGGGGTAACATTTGCCGGATTCCACCGCCTGGGCGCATGGGTGGGCAAAATCGGGATAGTCGCAACTGTCGCTGCTGAAAGTGCCGAAGTCCTCGAATTCGCGGTTGTTGGCATCGAGATATCCCTCGATGATTGATTTCAATTCATAACCTGCATGGTCGCTGCAAATTGCTATCATGATTGTATGGGATTAGTTAGGGGTTGTTTTCAGACTGGATTGCCTCGGGAATGGTTTTCTTTTTGAAAGGCAGGGTGTAAGTGATGGAGAAAGACCCTGTTATGGCCCCGTTACGGGAACCGTAGCCGGGGATATACCATGGCCGGCCATAGGTGGCTTTTGATTCTTTAAGTTTTGCCTTGTAGCGGAGGCACCATCCCATAGATATAGGGCCGAACACCTTTACGCGTATGCCGAAAAGAATCTGCATATAGGTTACGCTGGCTGTCTGTTTCGGTAGATTGAATGTGGTGCTTTCCCCCCAGTAGTCGCTCGAAAGGTGCACGTTGTTCACTTCGTAGTTGAAATGAGACCAACCGAAACGCACCCCGGCAAATGCCATATAGTCGGGGTTGCTGTTATAGATGAAATTGTAGTTGCAGCCGATGCGGAAATAGGGGGTTAAAGGCACTTTGTAGGTGTAGTTGTTGTCGTCGGGGGTATATGAGGATTGCCCGAGACCGACTTCGACAACTGGTATATAGCGGTTATGGAGGTTAAGCTCGCCTGAAAATTCCACCAGTCCGTAGTGCTGCCCGAACACGCGCATAAGCGGGTCCCATATATCCACACCTACAGCTGCCGCGTATAGTAGCGGTTGCTGCATTTTGGGGATTTTCCCGGTGGGCATGGCGGTTGTGTCGGGTATTTCGGTGCCGGTCACTGTGTCGACTAGGATTACATTGCCGTTTTCGTCATGAATGTGGGCGAGTTTGGAGTAGTCGATTGAATCGGCAGGGTTTTTGTTTTCGTTTTTCCCTTGCAGCCCCTGTGAGGCGCTTTTTACAGGGTTTACCCTGCGCTGGCCTTGCGACAATTGCGGCATTATGAATCCGGCGGTTAATGCCAGTATCATCAATGTTTTTATGAGTTTCACCATACGTGGCCCCTCCTCGCGGCAATTCGTAACAGGGGTGTTTTCCCCTCGCCATCTTCCGCAGGGGTGTCAGGCTGGCCGGGGGTGTCGGGATTTTCGGGATTATCTGGATTTTCAGGCTCGTCCGGGTTTTCAGAAACGTCGGGTTCCTCAGGCTCGGATATGCGGAAAAACACCTGGATTCGTTCCATGTCGATGTTGTTGATTACGGAATCAACTATTGCAACAGAATCTATAAGGTTTGTGGTGTATGTAAGGCTGCGTATGGTGTAGATATAGAATGCGCCGCATTCTTCCGAGGCGAAATAAGGCTCGGTGGTGTAGCGGATGTTGATTATGTCGTCGAGTGCGGGATCGTCGAGCCCTTGCAGCTTATAGTCGTAATGGATGCGGAACGAGGTCTGGTCGCTGTCGTATCTGAAAGGGAGGTAGAGCGACTGCACGCTTTGCCCGCTGTGTATTAGGAGGGAGTCGCCGGGGGCTCCTACACCTCCGATATCAAGCGAATCGAGCACGATGCGGGCTTTGGTGGTGCTTGAATATAGCCCCATCAGCGGGAGGGCGCTGCGGTTGTCGGTGCATCCCTGTGTGTTGCACCCGGATGTCAGCCCTGCCATTGTTACGACAATTAGCAGTAGGGCACCCCAAAGGAGCCGCCGCATAGCATTGGTGGTATGTCGGTGTGTGGTTGACAATGGTTATGTTTTTAGGTGTTAACAGTTGATGATGCCGGTGAGGCGGGGATTCCTAACTCTTCCTCGATTTCGTATTCGTTGCGGCGTGGTGAGTTTCTTACAACCAGTTCGCCGAGAAACCCTGTGAGGAACAGCTGTGTGCCGAGTATCATCATGGTAAGGGCGATGTAGAAGTAGGGGGAGTTGGTAACCAGGGTGTAGGGATGGCCTGAGTGCATGGCATAGAGTTTCGCACCGCCTACGATGACCACGGCTATCAGACCCAACAGGAACATAAGCGACCCCAACAACCCGAAAAAGTGCATGGGCTTTACACCGAATTTGTTGGTGAACCAGAGTGTGGCAAGGTCGAGATAGCCGTTTACGAAGCGGTCAAGCCCGAATTTGGTGGTGCCGTATTTTCGAGCCTGGTGTTTCACCACCTTCTCTCCGATTTTGTTGAATCCGGCGTTTTTTGCGAGGTAGGGTATGTAGCGGTGCATGTCGCCGTAAACCTCTATTCGCTTCACAACCTTCTGCCGGTAGGCTTTCAGTCCGCAATTGAAATCATGCAGGTTCTTGATGCCGCTTACTTTGCGGGCTGTGGCGTTGAAGAGTTTTGTGGGTATGGTTTTCGACAGGGGGTCATAGCGTTTCTGCTTCCAACCGCTTACAAGGTCATATCCATCCTGTGTAATCATGCGGTAAAGCTCCGGGATTTCATCGGGGGAATCCTGTAGGTCGGCATCCATGGTTATGACCACATCCCCTTTGGCGTGGGCAAAACCTGTGTTAAGAGCCGGTGATTTGCCATAGTTGCGCCGGAAGCTCACACCTTTCACTATCCCGGGATATTCGTCGCGCAGATGGCGTATTACTTCCCAGGAATCGTCGGTTGATCCGTCGTTGACATAGATTGCCTCGTAGGAAAAGCCGTTGGCCTGCATCACGCGGTCAATCCAAGCCTGGAGTTCGGGCAGTGACTCGGCCTCGTTATATAGCGGTATGATAACTGATATATCCATTTTGCTTATTGGTCTGTATGCGTTGTTGCGGTTTGGATGCGTAGCTCTTTTATGTCAGACGGGGTGCTTTACCTTGCGGAGTCTGACAATCGCGGCTATGAACATTGAAAGTATGGAGCCGCTGAACATGCCGAGCCACATCCAGCCGAAAACCACGTCTGATGCCGCTGGCAACACTTTGCTGTCGATAATCATTTGGAATTCCGAGGCAAGCATCTGCGCGCCTTCCGCATCTGACGCGTTGTAAAATTCCACCCCCATGCGGAGCACCCTCACAAGGAATTCCGGGTCAATCCATCTGAGATAGGTGAAGCTGACTGCCCCGAAAATGAGGCATCCGCAGGCGAACATGGTGATTCCCTGCATCCACAGGGCTGAAAACAGCGTCATGCCGTGGGCGGCCACATGTGTGCGCCGCAGAAAAAAGTATGTAAGGAACGGCACGCCGAGAGCCATGACCACGGCAATGATGTTTAACAACGGTAGCGACAAAGACACCACCGTCACACCAAACAACACTGAAAAATACAGTCCGAGCCAAAACCCGTCGTCGGCTCCACGGGCATATATATTCTTTGTTTTCTTAGGGGAAGTCTCATCCCCGTTTCCTTTAAAATTCCATTTCATCACGGCACCTCAGAAGTTTGCGCAATGCAAAAGTACCATTTTTTCCCAACATATCGGCTATCGCCGCATTGGGTCATCAAAAATTCTGATGGAATCCCTGTTGTTTCCTGTTTCGATAAATGTTTAACTGCTGTTGCAATGTGTCCTAAAGTTAAAAACAAGGTAGCTTAAAGACTATCGTAGTGGAGCATGAATGCCATGCTGTTCCGAATATCACCCCCCGCTAAACAAAAACGCTGCTAACTGATTGAATTTTCAATAGCTAGCAGTCTTATGGTAGTGGAGTATAGCGGACTCGAACCGCGCTCCTCGATATTGGTATGAAAAGCCAACGAAGCAACTTTGCATCTCATTGATGGCATCAGGCACATCTTGAAGATGTTTCAGAATATATTCATCATCCATAAATCAATCGTTTTGTCGCGTTGAGCTCCTTGCGGAAATAGGGGTTCTTGATGGCCGTTTCGTCAACAACATCGACCTTTCGTCCGAGCAATTGTTCAAGCTCGAAAATGAAGTCGAAGAATGTTAGGAAAAGGTCTTTGACTTCATTGTAATGGAATGTCACCGAAAAATCCACGTCGCTTTGGTCGTTGAAGCGGGGAGTGAGGATGGAACCGAACACCCACAATTTCTCCACCTTGTACTTCTTGCACAAGGCAATGATTTTATCCATGTTCAGTTCAATCAGTTTCATAGTCCGTTGTGTTATATGTGCAAAGATAAAGATTCTTTCCTATATAAAAACGTTTTATTCTATAAATCGTTTGGCATTCTTAGGATAGAGGTTATGTCAGAGCGCGCTGGTTGGGTTGACACCCTGCCTCTTTCGGGAATCCTGGTCGTGGCAGATGTTGTGTCCTTACAAAAGGAAAAACTGCTAACTGATTGAAGTATCAATAGTTAACAGCTTTATGGTGGTGGAGTACAGCGGACTCGAACCGCTCACCTCGACACTGCCAGTGTCGCGCTCTAGCCAGATGAGCTAGTACCCCGTGGTTTTGTTTTGCTGTGCAAAGATAGTGGGTTTTGTTGATACTGCAAAATTTTCGGAGTATTTTCTGTGTGCCTAGGGGAATTTTTCATGTTTTTCAATGGATTTTTTCGAGCAGGGTGTTTTTGGTGGAAGGGAGGGAGGTTTATTAGTCGTTATTTCTTAACTTTGCGGTAGATTTGGTGTGGCGTGTGGTTCCGCAAGCAGTGGGCTAGACCCTTGGCTTCAAGTCATAGCGGTGCCGGATATATGCCTTTCCGAATTAACCGCCGCCGGGTTTGAATTTGCCGGATGGCAGAGATTGAAAATACAAAAGACGAACGTTGGAAATATAAGGAAAATGAACGTACTCGAACTTAGTGAGCAGGAGATTGTGCGCCGCGAGTCGCTGGCGAAAATGCGTGAGATGGGTATAGACCCTTATCCCGCAGCCGAATACGAGGTAAACGGATATACCTCTGAGATTAAGGAAAATTTCACCGACATCCCTGTGGATGCCGAAGGGAACGCGCTTCCCGACGCACCTGCCCCGCGCGAGGTGAGTGTGGCAGGCCGTGTGATGGGTCGCCGCATAATGGGTAAGGCTTCGTTTATGGAGCTTCAGGATGCCGAAGGGCGCATACAGGTATATATCAACCGCGACGAGCTATGTCCGGGCGAGGATAAAGACTTTTATAATGTCGTGTTCAAAAAGCTGCTCGACATCGGCGACTTTGTAGGTGTCGAGGGCTATGTGTTCCGCACTCAGACCGGTGAGATTTCCATCCATGCCCGCAAATTGACCGTGCTCAGTAAGTCGTTGCGTCCGCTCCCGATTGTGAAGGTCAAGGACGGTGTGACCTACGACGGCTTTGAAGATCCCGAACTCCGTTACCGCCGTCGTTATGTCGACCTCGTTGTCAACGACGGCGTAAAGGATATTTTCATCAAGCGCACCAAGGTGTTTAACTCGATGCGCAATTATTTCAACGAGCATGGCTACATGGAGGTGGAAACCCCTATCCTCCAGTCGATTCCCGGAGGTGCGTCGGCACGTCCGTTTATCACCCACCACAATGCTCTCGACATCCCTCTCTACCTCCGCATCGCCGACGAACTTTATCTGAAGCGCCTTATAGTAGGCGGGTTCGAAGGTGTGTATGAGTTTTCAAAGAACTTCCGTAACGAGGGGATGGACCGCACGCACAACCCCGAATTTACCTGCATGGAAATCTATGTTTCCTACAAGGATTATAACTGGATGATGGCGTTTACCGAGAAGATGCTTGAGCGTATCTGTATGGAGGTGAACGGCACGACAGAGGTAAAGGTTGGCGACAATGTGATTTCGTTCAAGGCACCTTTCCCAAGGGTTACGATGCGCGATGCCATTCTGGGGCATACAGGATTCGATATCGACGGCAAGAGCGAGGAGGAACTCCGCGACGCTGCCAAGGGGATGGGTATCGATGTTGACGACACCATGGGCAAAGGGAAGCTTATCGACGAGATTTTCGGCGAGAAGTGCGAGGGGACTTATATCCAGCCTACATTTATAATCGATTATCCTATCGAGATGTCGCCGCTGACCAAGCGTCATCGCGAGAACCCGCAGCTTACCGAGCGTTTCGAACTGATGGTCAACGGCAAGGAACTTGCCAATGCCTATTCGGAGCTTAACGACCCCATCGACCAGTATGAGCGCTTTGTAGAGCAGATGCGTCTTTCGGAGAAGGGGGATGACGAGGCCATGATTATCGACCACGACTTTATCCGTGCGCTGGAATACGGTATGCCCCCCACATCGGGTATGGGTATCGGTATGGACCGCCTTGTGATGCTCATGACCGGACAGACAACCATACAGGAGGTTTTGTTGTTCCCACAGATGAGACCCGAAAAGGTGGCCCGTCGTGACAAAGAGGAGGCTTACACCGCATTAGGTGTACCCGCCGAATGGGTCGCGCCCCTTCAAAAGGCCGGTATCCTCACCGTCGAGGCTCTTGCCTCGGCCGTTCCGGGCAAACTCCACCAGGAATTGTGCGGTATCAACAAAAAATTCAAGCTGGGTTTGAAAAATCCGGCTATCGAAGAGGTTGCCGCATGGGTTGGTGAGAAATCCGCCGAATAACGGCGGGTAGGCCATTGGTTATACGAATGATTATGAACATAGGGCTTTTTTAGTCAACCCCGGTTTAGGGTATATTTTAAAAACAGCCTGATATAACGGTTCTGAATATGTTATCGAAAGATTTTCCCGGACGCGTGGCAGTTATGGGTGGTGGCAGCTGGGCCACCGCCCTGGCCAAACTGCTTCTCCGCAACCGTGAGACAATATTGTGGTATATGCGTCGCGACGACCGCATAGAGGAGTTTATACGGTTAGGGCATAACCCCGCGTATCTTACCGATGTGCAGTTCGATGTGCGCCGCATAGAGTTCTCATCCGACATAAATTATGTGGCCCGGGAGGCCGACACAATACTGCTTGTGATGCCTTCGCCCTATTTCAAAAGCCATTTGGAGAAACTGAATGTCGACATAAGCGACAAGTTCGTCGTGTCGGCAGTCAAGGGTATCGTGCCTGGTGAAAACATGCTGGTAACGGATTATATGCGCGAAACGTTCCATGTGGCCGATCACCGCCTGTTGGTGGTTTCCGGGCCGTGCCATGCCGAGGAGGTGGCACTCGACCGTCCGTCCTATCTCACAATAGGGTGTAAGGACAGCGAGGCGGCCAAACGGTTCGGGCGTTGCCTTTGCGGGTCGAAAAACTGCCATGCCATATCGACAACCGATGTTGACGGTGTGGAATATGCCGGGGTGCTTAAGAACGTGTATGCCATAGCTGCCGGAATCGTACACGGCATGAAAAAGGGGGATAACTTCCTGGCCATGCTTGTGTCGAACGCCGTCCGTGAAATGGGGCATTTCCTGGATGCTGTTAATCCGAGGCCGCGCAATATATGCGACAGCGTGTATCTCGGCGATCTGTTGGTTACATCCTACAGCCGCTTCAGCCGTAACCACAACTTCGGTTCCATGATTGGGAAAGGTTACTCTGTGAAAGCTGCCATGATGGAGATGGAACAGACAGCCGAAGGATATTACGGCGCGAAGTGCATACACGAAATCAACCAGCGTTACGAGGTTTCGATGCCGATAGCGGACACCGTTTACGATATTCTGTACAAACGAGTCCGTGCCGATTTGGCTATAGCGCGTCTTGCCGACCATCTTGACTGATAAAACCTGATATTCCACGTGTATCCCCGCATATGATTTCCCTTAGCGACATACGCAAAAGTTTCGACCGCCTGGAGGTGCTCCGTGGGGTGAGCCTTGACGTGGAAGCGGGGGAGGTGATGTCGATTGTAGGGCCTAGCGGTGCAGGTAAGACCACGTTGCTCCATATCATGGGCACACTCGACCGGCCGGATTCCGGCAAAGTCAGTTATGACGGGCGCGACCTTTCTGGGCTTTCGTCGAACGAATTGGCAAGGTTCCGCAATTCGTCGGTCGGTTTTGTGTTCCAGTTCCATCAGCTCCTGCCGGAGTTTTCCATGATTGAAAATGTGGCAATGCCCGCACTTATCGGCGGGATGCGCCGCAAGGAAGCGTTTGCCCGTGCATCGGAACTGATTGATTACCTCGGTCTTGCGGAACGGGCAGCGCACCGCCCCTCGCAACTTTCAGGCGGGGAACGTCAGCGTGCCGCCGTGGCACGGGCGTTGGTCAACCGCCCTTCGGTGGTGCTTGCCGACGAGCCGTCAGGAAGCCTCGACAGCCACAACCGCAAGGAACTTCACCGTTTGTTTTTCGAATTGCGGCGCGATATGGGGCAGACATTCGTAATCGTGACCCACGATGAAGGGCTCGCTGCCGATTGCGACCGGGTGGTGCGCATGACCGACGGAATCATAAGTTCGATCACTATCAATAAAGACCATTCATAATCGCTACTATGACTTATGCATTTTTTAAGAAAAAGGCTTGTGCGCGCTTTGGTGACATCCTGAGGGTGATGGTCATGTCGGTTGTTTCCTTGATCCTGGCATCGCTTACGGTGGCGTGTGACGATGAGGATAAGGCCGAGGTGCATAATGCCACTCTTTACGATATTGTGGAATTTGTCGCCCAGGACGGTACGGGGACGGTTTTTGCCCTTTGGCGTCCGGATGCCGTAAAGCCCGTGACGCTTACCACATCGTCGCCTGTTATAAACACCTCGGTTGTCGAATTAGGGGAGTCGGTGTTTTTGGCCTATACCCCCCTTGCCGGGGAGGCTTATAAACCGGGGGCGATAGAGGTTAGTGCTTACGGCACGGTGAACAACTCCCCCCTGATGAAGTCGCCCACCGAGAAGCTCGACGGATGGGACAGCGAGCCGATTTACCTGATGAGTCTTTGGCGGGCCGGTAACAAAGTATGCATGCGGTTGCGCATGACCTATGATACGGCACCCCGGATGTTCTCCCTTGTTGTTGACGAGGCAACTATAGGTGATGAATATCCCACAGCCTACCTGTATCACAAACGTCCGGCCGACGTTCCTAATTTCAGCCGTCAGTATTATGCGGCTTTCGATGTGACGTCTATGTGGAACACCCCCGGCTGCAAGGGGTTGCGCATACGTGTAAGCAACTCCAATATTCCCGCGCTCGACACATTTGTTGTTGAGAATCCGACACCGTCAGAGGCCCCTGCCGAATGAAAACCTGGTGACAAAGGGTTGCATTGGTCGAAAAAAATCATTAAGTTTGTAGTATGTTTGCCTGACGCGTTAATCCTGCTGTCGGATTCCTGACCGTCAGACAATCTCTAAGAGAATATGACAAAAACAATTTAACACCTTATAAAATCAAAACATCATGGCAGATAACAAACAAGAAATAAAAATCGAGCTTACCCCCGAAATCGCTTCAGGCAACTATTCAAACCTCGCTGTGATTTCGCACACCCCCGGTGAATTTTTCATCGACTTCATCAATGTGGCTCCCAATATGCCCCAGGCACGTGTGCAGAGCCGCATAATCATGAATCCCGAAAACGCCAAAAACCTTCTGTTCGCCCTTCGTGACAACATCCAGAAGTATGAGACCACTTATGGCGAAATCGAGCGGAAAACACCCCGTAACAACTCTTCAAACGGCAATATACCCAACCCGTTCCAGGCTTGATGCCGTTAAGTCACGATGACTTATGACAGCACCCGCCCTTTCGCCATCCTGGTGAAAACGAGGCGGCTGTAATAAGCCATGTCATAACGTAGGGATGCACCAGGGTGCATCCTTACTTTGATTCAATACCTGCCGCAGGCAGGTGTTCCCCCTAATCGGGAATTATTTATAAACATCTTAGAAATCAAATCTTCGATTAACGATGAAACAGCATAATCTGTGCATCTATAACTCCCTTTCGAGGTGCAAGGAACTGTTCCGTCCCCTTCATGAGGGAAGGGTGGGAATGTATGTGTGCGGCCCGACGGTTTATGGCGACGGCCATCTCGGGCATGCACGTCCGGCAATTACTTTCGATGTGCTGTTCCGCTATCTCCGTCACCTGGGTTACGCCGTGCGTTATGTGCGCAACATCACCGATGTAGGCCATCTAGAACATGATGCCGACGAAGGTGAGGATAAAATCGCTAAGAAAGCACGCCTTGAGCAACTGGAGCCGATGGAAGTGGTGCAACACTACCTTAACCGCTACCATGATGCCATGGCGCGGTTAAATGTGCTGCCCCCATCCATCGAACCGCACGCTTCGGGCCATATAATCGAGCAAATCGAATATATCAAGAAAATACAGGATGCCGGATATGCTTACGAAAGCAACGGTTCGGTTTATTTCGATGTGCCCAAGTACAATGCCGACCATCATTACGGCAAGTTGTCGGGCCGTAATATCGACGAACTCCTTTCGGAAACGCGTACCCTCGACGGCCAGCAGGAGAAACATCACCCGGCTGACTTCGCGCTATGGAAAAAGGCACAGCCGGAGCATATAATGCGGTGGCCGTCGCCTTGGAGCGACGGTTTCCCCGGATGGCATCTCGAATGCTCCACGATGGGTGAGAAATATCTCGGAGAAACGTTTGATATCCACGGCGGTGGGATGGACCTTAAATTCCCCCATCATGAATGCGAGATTGCCCAAAGCGTTGCCCACCACGGCCATGACAGTGTGCGCTACTGGATGCACAACAACATGATAACCATCAACGGGCAGAAGATGGGCAAATCGCTTGGCAACTTCATAACCCTTGATGAATTTTTCACAGGATCGCATCCGTTGCTTACGCAGGCTTATTCGCCGATGACCATACGTTTCTTCATCCTTCAGGCTCAATACCGCTCGACCGTCGATTTCTCCAACGAAGCCTTGCAGGCATCGGAAAAAGCCCTCGACCGCATGCTGGAAGGGTGGAAACGACTGGCCGACGTAAAGGTGTCGTCCGAATCCACGGTCAGTGCCGATGTCGATGCGTTGGAGGCGAAATGCTACGAGGCTCTCGACGACGATTTGAATACCCCCATCGTGATAGCCCACCTTTTCGAAGCTGTAGGCATAATCAACAAGGTTCGCGACGGCCATGCCACTGCCTCCGGTGCCGATGTAGGAAAGTTGCGCCGTTTGTTTGATATTTTCCTTTTCGATATACTCGGAATGCGTCCCGACGCTGCCGATGTTGCCGACACAAAGGCTCTCGACCCTTATCGTGGCGCGGTTGACCTTTTGTTGCAGGTGCGCTCCGAAGCCAAATCAAAAAAGGACTGGGCTACCTCCGACCTTATCCGCGACCGTCTGGCAGATCTCGGTTTTGCCGTGAAGGATACGAAGGACGGGGTGGAATGGAGTGTTAAATAGCAAGGCTTGCCCATTATCCCCCTACGTCTATGGATATACATGGATTCGCGACGCTGGTTCTTGACCAATTGCCGTTTGAGCCGACCGGCCAGCAGATCCAGCTGGTGGCGGCTTTGTCGCGTTTCTGTTCGGCACATACCCCGCAGGATTCCGTGTTTCTTCTAAACGGTTATGCGGGAACCGGAAAAACTTCTGTTATGGGAGCGCTTGTGCGCTCCCTTAATGCTATAAGGATACCGACGGTGCTGCTTGCCTCGACAGGGCGAGCAGCGAAGGTGTTCTCTAATTTCACAGGGCTGCCCGCCCACACCATCCATCGTAAAATTTACAGGGCGCCTTCAGTCGGGCCTGATGGCAAGCTTGTGGCGAGGGTGAACCAAAACCAGCATGTCAACACGGTGTTCATTGTCGACGAGGCATCAATGATAGGCGACGGTGCCGACGGTGGGATGAATCTGTTGCAGGACCTTGTGATGTATGTATATACCGGTGTGAACTGCAAACTTATCCTTTTGGGCGACACCGCGCAGCTGCCGCCTGTTGGGCTTGAGGAATCACCGGCAATGAGCATTGCGGTATTGAAGGAGATGGGCCTGAGGGTGACACGCGCAGTGATGACCAAGACGGTGCGTCAGAAGAGCCGGTCGGGGATTCTTTATAATGCCACCCTTTTGCGCCGTGCGTTGCAAAAAACGCCGCTTCCCGAACCGGAAATGAGGGTTACAGGCTTCAATGATATGGCGGTTGTGGCTCCTGAGGATTTGGAGGAGGCTTTGCAGAAATCATTTGAGGAATATGGGGAAGGGGAAACGGTGATTGTGACCCGTTCCAACCGCCGTGCCGTAGATTTCAACCTGGCGGTGAGGCGTGTCATATATGACCGTGACGACATATTGGTAAAAGGGGAGCGACTGATTGTGTCGAAAAACAATTACTATTGGACACGCCGTTCGGTGATAGAGACGGATGCGCCGCCGGTCGATACTTCGGCCGCCGGTAGTGATGCGCCGCCAGCAAGGGCTATGGATTTCGTTGCCAACGGGGAAACGGCTATTGTTGAAGATGTCTTTGCGACCGAGCAATGCGACAACATGTTGTTTGCCGATGTTAAGCTTTATTTCCCTGACCACGACTCCTATCTTAATGCAAAAATCAATCTTGACACCCTGACAACCGACACCGCTTATCTCCCTTATGAAAAGCAACAGAAACTTGTTGACAGGGCGGTTGCTGCTGCCGGGCTTCCGGCAACGGCATCACCAACCGCTGTGCGCGATGCATTGAAAGCCGACCCGCATTATAACGCGCTACAGGTGAAATATGCCTATGCTGTGACATGTCACAAGGCTCAGGGTGGCCAGTGGGGTTCTGTGTTCGTCGATATGGGCTATATACCCCCTGAAGCCTATAAATCGCTTGATTTTTATCGCTGGCTCTACACCGCCACCTCGCGAGCCACACACCGCCTGTCGCTGGTTAATCCTTCAATCGCCATTGTCTGACCCATATAATAAGTAAGTCGTGGAAATTATTTTATATTGTCTGAGAGCATACTTTCAGTCGATTTTTGTCCGAAGATGAAGGAGTGTAGCGAGCTACACGACTGAAGATGAGGATAAAAAGCGGCGAAAGGATGCCGCAGAGAATATAAAGCCGGATTATAGGTTTTATGCGTAATAATTTTCATGACTTACTTATAAATGCAGGTACAAAACCAATGCGGTAGCCGAAATTGTTCAGTTCGGCTACCGCATTGGTTTCGTAAATCTTTATTGACTGTTACCGTTTCACGATTTTGACTGCGGGGTGGCAGTCGGGTGAAACCAGATATACCCCCGGCGCAAGATGCCCGACTGCTACGACGGCCTTGCCGTCAGATGCTTGTAACGAAGCGATTTTACGGCCTGCGGTATCATAGAGGTCTACTTTGGTCAGCCTCGGGGAGGCAAGAATCACGTTGGCGTTATCGGTGAAGCTGAGTGTGAAATCGTCAGTATTCATAGAAGCGGCATCGATTGACGACTGTTTGTCGATAACGAAATCGAAATGCGACACATCGGCGCGGGCATATGAACCCTGCATCCCGGCTGACGTAATTTCCATATTCTCGCCTTTGAAAGTCACTATAGGGCTGTCGGGCAGGCGGAATTTGTGGACTCCGCCATCCTTCATGTTGACACGTAGGGCTTTGACCTCGGTCGTGCCGCCGTCCTGGGCTGATGCCCCGGTGACACATAATGCCGAAATTACAGCCACAAATAAAGATGCTATAAATTTTTTCATTGGTTCGTTTATTTAATGATTAGTCACAAGGGCGAAACTGCTTCCTGCGGTGGGGCAATCATAATGCCACCTTAAAGCTTTCGTTTATAGATTCGCCTTTTACTGTTACTACGAACACCCCTTTGCCCCATGCGGAAGCATCGATTGTGGTAATAGGTTCGTTGAGGGTGAACCGGCCGACCATCGTCCCCGAGGCGGTATAGACTGCGGCCGTGGCCTCTTGCTCAAGACCGGGCACGGCAATTACAAGGTTGCCTGCGTTGTCGCCCCAGGCTTTTGACGCACCGTTGCGAGTGACTACAGAGGCGGGTTCCAGGCCCGACAGGCGAACGGCGGCTTTTACGCATTCGAGCGAGTTGATACGTCCGTAACCATATTGGTTGTTAGGGAGTGTGCCCATATATGAATCCGTTTCTGCCGTGGAGGCTATCATCTGCTTTACATCTTCCGGAGTCAGCATCGGGTTGGCCTCAAGCATGAGGGCCACTGTGCCGGCAACGAAAGGTGCAGCCATGGATGTACCCATGTTGTAGCTATAGTAATATTTCACCCCTTTTTCATCGGTGGTGTAGCTGCTCGTATAGGAGTTCAGGTCTATTCCCATGGAATTGTAGGCATGACGGTTGATGGCCGATATGACCGGGCAGCCTGCGGCAAGGATATTTGGCACGCATCGACCGTCGGCTGTAGGCCCGCAACTTGAGAAAACCGAGCGGTGGTCGCGTTGGTAGGGCAATACTTCGGCAACTTCCGAATAATAGCCGTCCGACCAATAGATGCGGTCGCGTGAGTCGTATGAACCCACCGAGATGATTCTCTTGGCTGTGCCTCCGATTTCACCCACAGTGCCTTCCGTAGTTCCTTCATTCCATCCGGCCTTGTCGTTTGACGAGAATTCGTTACCGCTGTAGTTCCATATATCCACTGTCTGCCCGGGGGTGCCTTCCACAATTACCCCCATCACGCGGCCTTCGGTGGTTTCTTTGACCGAGCATTCAACCATTACATGCGGCTGCCCGTTTAACGGGTTTATCTCCCCGCTTGTAATGACGGATGATGCAGCCCCGACTTCATCGAGATAGAACATCGTGATTATATCGCGGTCAGGGAGATTCCCTGTGTCGATTTCAGGAGTTTCTACAATGATTTTACCTTTGAGCGACTGCGCTACACACAGTTTCACCTTGATGTTGTCGGGTGTTGCCCCCCAAATGTCCAGATAATGGAGTTTGTGGTTCGATCCCGATGCCACTGTAAGCATGCTTTTGAGCTGGGTATCGTCGGCAGTGAATGTCTTGGAGGTGTGCAGGCGCACGTTGCCTTCGTTTCCTGCCGCGCCGACTATTATCCTGCCAGGGCCGGTCGATTCATCGATTAAACGGTCGAGAAACGATGTGCCGTTATGGGGGCCGATGTGCTGACCCAGGCTCATGTTGATTACGCAGGGTTTGTCAACCTTGTCGGCATAATCGAAAATATATTTGATTGCATCGGCAATGTTGGTGTCGTCGGACTTGAAGCTGACAAATACAATATCGGCATCTGGTGCCACGCCGTAATATTTGGATTTCATGTCGCCACCTGCGGCAATGCCCATTGTGTGTGCACCGTGATACTCGCTTGACGAGTCGTAAACCACGTTCAGCATTTCCTCCTCGGTGGTTAATTCCGTACCATATCCGAAATCAGCCGGGGGGATTCCGAGTCGTGATGACTGATCCCACACTGCTTTTATACGCGTACCAGTCCCGTCGGCATTGCGGAATGCGGTATGGGCGTATTCGACCCCGGTGTCAATAATGCCGACCACTACGCCTTTCCCCGTATAGGGGCTGGGGAGGATGTTGTCAGTGTTGGCGTGAACATCGTCAACGCCGTCGTGTGCGCGTGCATAATCATTGAGGAGATTGGCTTGGCTTCCTATTGACACATAGCCTACCCCCGGTGTTTCGCCTACCTGGCGGAGTTTGTCAACCGGTATGGTTGCCGTGTAGAAATCGCCGTGGTTGTGACGTGGATGCACTCCTAACGCTTCCAGCGCCGGCAGGGCACCGGCATCGTCGAGTATGATATAGGCACTTACCGTTTCGGAATCGTCGGTTACGGCGGTTTTGTCCTTTGCGGTGATTTTCATCATCGGCTGGCCGAGTTGCTGTTTGGCAATCATAATCCCGGCGCCGGGCGAGAGTGTACGGCCATAGGCCGGGGCATATAATGCCCCGCCTAAAGCCAACCCTATCAAAATATTGGCAAATCTGCTTTTCATTTTACTGTACCGCTATAAGTTACAACTGCACGTTGGTTGCCGAGGTCGGTTACATCGGCCGAAATTGTGATATTTCCTTCGCCGTCGTCGGTGACTTTGACCTTTCCTGCGGCTGCAACAGGGCGATTCTCGTCGTTAGGTCCGGCAACCTGGATGTTGCAGAAGTAGCATACAACCAATCCAGTCGCTTTGGTGATGTCAAACTCCTCACCGATGAGTGCCGGGGCTATCTGTAGATAGATTTTGTTGTAGTACGAGTCGGCCATATTTTCATCCGCAACGTCGAAGGAATATTGGATCAGTTCGCCGCCACGCACTGTTTTCTTGGTCACGGCATTGATTTCCGTCTGGTTGATTTGCTGTCCGTCGGGATTGAAGAATACCATTTCGTTTTTAACAACCGGGGCAAGCCCTGTGCATGGGCCGTTGTATTCAAAGGTTACACGTTCCGGGGTGCCTTGGGCGGCGTCGCCTCCCCATGGGGTTTTATATTTGTTGGTAACGTCGGCATAAATCATGCAGGTGCCGTCGCCGTTGTCGGTTATTTCGATGTATCCTTCAACTCCTACGTTGCGATATTCGTTATTGGGGCTTGAAAGCTGTATGGAGCCGTATTTGAAGTTGAATGTCCCTTCAGCCGCCTCGGCGAAGTCTATGCGTCGGCCTATGGATTCGGGCTTGATTTCGATATAGCCTTGGTCGGCACTCTCGTTTTCGAATTCGAATGCGAATTTCCACATCCCGTCACCTTTTACGGTTTTTTTCACGCCTGTAATAGCTGACTGGATTGCCAGTTCCCCGTCCATGTTGTAGTATTTCATCTCGTTCTTCGGGCCGGGTGTGGGGAACAGTTCTTCAAGGTCGTCGACATCGGTCGGCGTCCCGTTGTAAGAAGCCTTTAAAGTTGTGCCGTCGGCAAACGTAGCGTCTACCTCTATTGTCAGAACCCCTTTGGATGTGCGTGTGGATGAAAAAGTTCCTTCTTTCAGTTCGGTAACGGTGTTTGTGATTTCGCCGTCGGTGTACTCATACATTTTTATGGCAGCGGGGGCGTCTGTGCCGGTAAGTGCAACTTCTCCCTGATAAAGGGCTGAGGGTGCGATGTCTACTATGAACATGCGTTTCCCTGTTGCAAGGTCGCCAAGGGTGGTCACATTCCCGGCGGTGCCGAACAGGAACTGCACGCGAAGCCCTTCCTGGGCCGGGACATATCGGAACAGGCTTCCGAATGTCTCGCTCTTGTATTCCTCGTTGCCGTCAGTCCCCGTTACAAGCATGCCGATGTTGTATTCACGAAGGTCGAACGCAACTTTTTCAACTTTGTCGACATTATATTCCACCGTGGTCCCGTCGATAAGTTCCACTGTCATGGTCTCCACCAGTTCGGTGAACGCATAGGCGCTTGTGCCTGCTGCAATGGCCAGTATGGCCGACATTATGTTTTTTGTTTTCATCACTTCAAGGCTATTTTGATTGATTGGTTGTTGATGCGGAGGATATAGATGTTTGACGGCAGGCTGGATGCGTCGAGGGTTGTTGCGGCATTGCCTGTCGCAACGGTGCGTCCGTTGAGGTCGACAAGCCGGATGTCGGCATCCCCTCCGTTGAGCACCATTATGTTGCGTCCCTCCACAGCCACTTTCACCTGGGTGTCGTCGCCGGTTGCCACTGTGATGCCGGATAGTTCTTTTTCAAGGTCGTCGCGAGAATAGAAGTATTCGATAGGCTTGTTATCCCATTTGCCTTTGATTTCGAAACCTGCATCGTCAACAAGGTTGATTTCGAAAGTATAGTTGATGTAGTCGTCGGTCGATACCAGTACGGTGCCTTCATGAATCGGGCCGAGCAGGTCGTAAACACAGTAGGAACCATCCTTGAAATGTGCGTAACGGGTTCCTTCGTCGGTTACGAACCCTTGTTCGAGGCTCATCGGTTCATATGTGCCGCCGGCGTTCAGGTCATTCTCGTTCCAACGGTATGAAGCCGTGGTGTATAGGCCGGGTTTAATAGCCGCGTCGCTTGCGGGTGACAGGAATGTCATGCGCAGAAGGTCGCCGCCATAGTTTATGCTTTCGTCACGTCCGGCAGGTGAGCCGAGGTCGACAATGAATGAGCGGCATCCGCCTTTAAGGCCGGTGTGCCATATGCGTCCGGTTTCGAGTTTGCTGAAGTCGAGGTCGACGTCGTCGGTAAGGTTGGAAACGGCACTTTTAAATGTGGCGTTGTCGGTGTTGAGCAACATCGGGCCGCTGAAAGTAACCTTTATGTGGTAGCCGAGGTTGGTAATCGCGTCAAGTGTCCCGTTTACGTTGCCGTCCTCGTCGGTGTTTATTGTAAATTCTCCTGATTCAAGGTAGCCATATGTGTATTCTCCATCCTTGCGTTCGCGGATAAACGAGCCGAATGGCATTGTTACGGTCTGATCGCCAAAGGGGTATTCGATTTCGCGGCATGGATACCATGTGAATCTGTCCAAAGAGCCGGCGTTGGTATATGTACCTGGGAAAACGGCAAAGTCTTTTTTCTGGGTCACACGTTTGTGAGCCACCATCATCGCAAGATTGAATCCGTCGCCTTTCATTGCTCCATTACTGTCATACTCGCCTGAATACAGGTTAATATATGTCACACCGTTATTGGAGTAATCCGTCACACCCTGATAGAATGCTATGCCGCCGTTCATCGTTACATCCACATCCTTTTTCATCATTACATAGGCTGTCGGTTTTTCGTTACTATTTGTAACGGGGATTCGCCCGGTGTAACGAAGATCGCATGTTTCATTGGTTACCGGATCGGTTGTGGTTGTGGTGATAGTGTACATGCCGGCTTCGTCACATTCAACGGTTACAGGTGCTGTTATGCGTTGTGTTCCTTGCCGCTTGCCGTCTTTGTAATAACTCAGGTCGGAATAGTCTGGGTCGAACACACCGGGTGCGTCGGCCTGTGTGGCATCCTTGGGGTTATAGGTTCCGGGAAGCAGGGCTGCCGGGTCGGTTGCTGAATTATACATGTCAAGGACGAGCACATATCCCTCGTTAATCGACAATGACCCTTTCAGGTGGTCGTATTTTGCATTTTCAGAATCGGAAAGGATTACGTAATAGTTCGGAACATCGTAGCCCGCTTCGTCGTAGATGGCGACCACGGAATATGACAGTTCCTTCGTCGATGCCATGGCGGCAATTATGCCCAAGGCCATGAACGCTGTTGTAAGTAGAAATTTTTTCATAAGAATAAATTGTGATATGATAATGAAACTTTATTAGATGTGAATTATGTGTGAAACTTGTTTGAATGGTATGTTGAGATTTTAGGTGGTTTTTAACATGACTTGCCAAATATACCTAAATCTTCACCAAACTGCCCGCCATGATTGTTAAAATCTGTTAATGCAATGACCGCGGGCGTCATTTATTGACATAGGTCAATTTTTTACTCGTAATTGTCGGCATGGTCTGCTTTATCGCGCCACTAAATTGCAATATGTCCGGTTATTTTATATTCCGGGATAATCTGTTTGCAATAATAAATGCCCATGTTTGCCTGTTACATTGGAAAATCTTAATTTTACAGACTGAAACAAAACATGTAATTTTATGAATCTGTTTGACAAAATTTCAGAAGATATAAAGAAAGCTATGCTGGCACGTGATGCCCGCCGTCTTGAGTCGTTGCGTGGCATCAAAAAGGAATTCCTTGAGGCAAAGACAGCCAAAGGCTCCGACGGGAACCTTACTGATGAGAAGGCTGTGCAGATTTTGGCCAAGATGGTGAAGCAGCGCAAGGAAAGTGCTGAAATCTACACTCAGCAGAACCGCCCGGAACTGGCTGAGGCCGAAATGGCCCAGGCTGCCGTGATTGAGGAATATATGCCCAGGCAGCTGTCGGATGAAGAGCTTACAGCGGCTATCAACGAAATTATAGGCCGTGTGGGTGCCACTTCGCCGAAGGAAATGGGGAAAGTGATGGGTGTTGCCTCAAAGGAACTCGCAGGGAAGGCCGAGGGACGTGCCATCTCGGCAAAGGTCAAAGACCTCCTTTCGGCGTTGGCCTGACAGGTTGTTGGCAGCATCGGTTACGAGATGCGGAAAATGTAGGGAAAACAGAGGGCGCGTCGGCAAAATTTTGTAATTTTGCCGACTGAAAACAGCAATAAATCTATCATACAGGATGCTTACTTTACAGCAGATAAAATCGAATCCCGCCGAAGTTGTCGCACGCTTGGCGGTGAAGGGGTTTGATGGCAAGGAAGCCATCGACCGCGTACTTGCCTTGGACGACCGTCGCCGCCAGCTTCAGCTCGACAACGACAACAAGGCTGCGGAACTCAACCGCCTTTCGGCCTCTATCGGCGCTTTGATGAAACAGGGGAAGCGTGACGAGGCCGAGCAGGCCAAACAGGAAGTGGCACTTCTGAAAGAATCGCAACGCGGCATCGCACAGCAGCTTGCCGAAACCGAACAGGAACAGCACGACCTGCTGATTACGATTCCAAACATGCCTTGCGCCATGGTTCCAGCGGGGACTTCGGCTGCCGACAACGTGGTTGAGAAAACCGGCGGCCCGATGCCTGAACTGGGTGAAGACGCGCTGCCTCATTGGGAATTGGCGAAAAAATATAACCTTATAGATTTCGACCTCGGTGTTAAAATCACCGGTGCCGGTTTCCCGGTGTATATGGGTAAAGGGGCGCGGCTGCAACGTGCGCTCATACAATTTTTCCTTGACAGGGCCAATGATGCAGGCTATCTGGAAATCGAACCCCCTTATGTTGTCAACGAGGCTTCTGCCTATGGCACCGGGCAGCTGCCTGACAAAGAGGGGCAGATGTATCACTGCCAGCTCGACAACCTCTACCTTATCCCCACCGCAGAAGTGCCTGTGACCAATATCTACCGCGACGTTATCCTTTCGGAAGAAGAACTCCCTAAGAAAAACTGCGCGTATTCGGCATGTTTCCGTCGCGAAGCCGGTTCATATGGCAAGGATGTGCGCGGCCTTAACCGTCTGCACCAGTTCGACAAGGTGGAGATTGTGCGTGTGGAGCGTCCTGAGGATTCCTATGCCGCTTTGGAAGATATGAAGGATCACGTGCAGGGCTTGCTTGACTCCCTTGGGTTGCCATGGCACATTTTGCGCCTTTGTGGCGGCGATATGAGCTTTACATCGGCCATTACATTCGACTTCGAAGTATGGTCGGGTGCGCAGCAGCGTTGGCTTGAAGTTTCATCGGTATCGAATTTTGAAACATACCAGGCCAACCGCCTGAAATGCCGCTATCGCGGTGCGGATAAAAAGACGCGCCTTTGCCACACGCTTAACGGTTCAGCCCTGGCTCTGCCGCGAATAATGGCTGCGCTGCTCGAAAACAACCAGACCCCGGAGGGTATTGTCGTTCCCGAATGCCTGCGCAAATACACCGGTTTCGATATCATAAACTGATAAGGAAGTCGTAAAGATTATTCTATATCCCATAAGGGATTAATCCCCACAATAATCTTTATGACGTATTTATTGACTTAAAAAACTATATGGAAAGAGGTTGCGCCTTTGTGGACACAACCTCTTTCTTTAACCTCATCAACACAGATATATGAGACATTTATTAACCAAAATTCTGTTTGCATTAGCATTGCCGTTATGCTGTGTATGTGTAAGTTCGTGTGGCACAGACGATCCGGAACCGGTGGAAAAACCTGTTCCCGACCCTGATCCCGAGGAACCTGTAATCCCTGCCGAACCGGCTGCATGCGATAACAAGGTTGTGGCTCACCGGGGTGGCGCCAAGGAACTTGGTGAAACGGTGCCCGATAATTCCCTAGCATCGCTTGATTATGCCAAATCGCTGGGCTGTTATGCATCGGAATGCGACATCTATATTACTGCCGACAAGCGTGTTGTGGTGGCTCATGCCGATAGTGACGGGAAAATCAACGGCTATTACCCGTTTGATGCGACCCTTGACGAGCTGCGTCAAACCCCGCTGTCGAATGGTGAGCAGATTCCCACCCTTGAGGAATATCTCGACCATGCGATGACCAATGGCAGTTGCACACGTTTATGGCTGGATATCAAGAATGTGACGAAGCCGGAAACGCTTCCCGACCACCCGGTGGAGGCTTGCAGGCAAGCGTGCAGGATTATAGCCGGGAAAGGTGCGGAAAAGTGGGTGGAATTCATATGCACAGGCAATGAGGAGGTTATGTCGCGGTGTGCCCCCATTGTGTGGCGTTATGAAGGATTGAAAATGGGATGGATGGCCAACAAACCTGTCGAGGAGTATATCGCCCATAGCTACGAATGGGCCAATATGGATGTTAAGAACATGACCGATGCCACTCATTCCGGCCCCCGCACTGTCGACGAGTTTGCCAATGCCGGGGTGGCTATCAGCGTGTATAATGTTGACAAGCCTAAGAATATGCGCTATTATATCGAGCGCCTTGACAAGATGAAGGCGATATGCACCAATTATCCCGCCCTGTTGCTACAGGAAATGGGGCTGGACAGGCAATAAACGGGCAGCCATGAAGCCTGTGGTGCATGGCATTTGACTCACTTAAATATATAATCAGGCGTTATATTCCCTGCGGCTGAAAGAAAGCGCTCAGTGATGATATAAAATAATTTTTACGCCTTACGCCTTACTTAAGATATGGGTTGGATAGAATCGTTATTGTTTGAACATAGCGCGTTACAGGCGGTGGTAGTGCTCTGCCTTATCTGCGCGGCGGGCATGGCTTTGGGTAAAATCAAGATTGCCGGAATCTCGCTCGGGGTGACATTTGTGTTTTTCGTGGGAATCCTTGCAGGTCATATCGGAATCAGCGTTGATGAGGCCATATTGGATTACGCGGGCGATTTCGGCCTTGTACTGTTTATCTATGCCCTTGGCCTGCAGGTCGGCCCCGGTTTTTTCAGTTCGCTGGCCCATGGGGGTATAAAGCTGAACATGCTCGGACTGGCATTGGCTGTTGTGTCGCTTCTGATGGCCGTGGGGCTTACGTTTGTCACACCTGTGAGCCTTCCCGACATGATGGGTGTGTTCTGCGGTGCGTCGACAAATACGCCTGCGCTGGGAGGTGTGCAGCAGATGCTTGCGCAGCTCGGCATACCGTCGGGTACACCTGCCCTTGGGTGTGCGGTGGCGTATCCACTTGGCGTGGTGGGGGTGATTCTGGCCATAGTGTTCATGAGGAAAGTTTTTGTAAGGCAGTCGGATATATCGTCGGCCCCGCTTCATGAGATTCCCAAACCTAAAATCACCGAGTTTGAGGTGACCAACAAGGGGATTGTGGGAAAGAGCGTGGCCGATGCCGCCCGGATGTTTGATTGCCATTTTGTGATTTCGCGTCTTTGGCGTGACGGGGTGGTGTCGATTCCGACCTCTACCACCGTGCTTGAGATGCACGACCGCCTGCTGGTGGTAAGCACACCTGAGGATGTGGAGCGCCTGCATGTGATTTTCGGGGAACAGGATAACACCGACTGGAATGATGCCGGGATTGACTGGAATGCTGTCGACCGCCAGCTTGTGTCGCACCAGTTCATTGTGACGCGCCGCCAGCTCAACGGCAAGACGCTTGGCTCGCTCAGACTCCGCAACCTTTATGGGGTGAATATAAGCCGGGTTTACCGAAGCGGTGTACCCTTGCTTGCAGCACCCGATCTGCGGTTGCAGTTCGGCGACAAAATAGTTGTGGTCGGTGAGCAGAAAGCTATCGACAAAATCGAACCGCTGATCGGTAACACCGTCAACACCCTGGATGAACCCAACCTGTTCGCCGTTTTCATCGGCATAGTTTTGGGTGTGGCATTGGGTGCGGTGCCGTTCCATTTCCCCGGGGTAGGCGTGCCTGTGAGCCTCGGTCTGGCTGGTGGCCCTATCATAATGGGTATCCTTGTCGGCACTTTCGGCTCGCGCTTCCATATGATTACCTACACCACTGCCAGTGCCAACCTGATGCTTCGAGCCATAGGGCTGTCGCTTTTCCTGGCATGCCTCGGCCTGTCGTCAGGCGCCGGATTCTTTGAATCGGTGTTCCGTGCCGAAGGGGTGATGTGGATAGGCATCGGAGCCTTCCTGACAATCGTGCCGGTGGTGTTGCTCGGCCTGGTTGCCGTGAGATTTATGCATCTTGATTTCGGCACGGTAACCGGCATGCTCTGCGGCTCCATGGCCAACCCCATGGCTTTGGAATATGCCAACTCCACCCTTCCCGGCGACCGCCCGTCAGTGGCTTATGCCACCGTTTATCCTATCAGCATGTTTGCCCGCGTCATCCTTGTGCAGCTGGTCATCCTCCTGCTGATGTAATCAGTCGGATTACAATATTGCGACCAAATAGTAAGCGAAGATACCGACGGCTAAAACCTCCGTCGGTATCTTCGCTTACAACTTACAACTTACAACTTATAACTTACAACTTATAACTTATAACTTATAACTTATAACTTACAACTTAGAACGGGTATCCTATAGCTAGGTGGAATGCGAGGGATTTTCCGAACGATTCCATGTTGTAGTAGCCTTTCTTGCCGGTGTCGTAGGGGGCGTGGATACCTATGCCGAGGTCACCTCGTATAACGAGCATACCTATGTCGAAGCGGAGACCGGCACCTGTGCCTAGGGCAATGTCGCGCAGGAAGGTGGATGCCTTAAGCTGTCCGCCGGGACGGAGTGGGTCATCCTTGAGGAGCCACACGTTGCCCGCGTCGATGAATACGGCGCCGTGGAGCGGGCCGATTATTGGGAAACGGTATTCAAGGTTCATTTCGAATTTGAATGTACCGGTCTGGTCAAAGTAGCTGTCGCGCACATCCTCCGGCGGCCTGTAGCTTCCCGGACCAAGGGAACGAACTGTGAATGCGCGGATTGAGTTGGCACCACCTACATAGAACTGCTCGGCATAGGGCACTTCCTTGGCGTTGCCGTAGGCATGTGCCGCGCCGAGGGCCACACGGCTCACCAGCCAGTTGTCGCCCCAAAGCCGGCGGTTATAAACGAGCTGGGTGGTACCTTTGACGAATTGTGAGAACGGTGTGCCAAACAATTCTTTCTCACCATGTTTGCCGCATAGTTCGTAAACGCTCCAAAACAGGTTGCCGGCCTCTTGCAGGGTTGTCTGCCAGGTGATGGCGTTGTCGCGGTCAAATGCCCGGTCGTAGGTGTAAGTGTAGCTCAACTGGGGGATATACTGGCTGCGGAAACTCAGGGCTATCGCCGGGTTTGCATTGGTGATGGAGTCGAACACCTGGGTGGTGTTGAGCAGGTTTGTGTAGGTCAGTTTGAATGGTGTGAGGGTATGGGAGGAGTAGCGCGATGATTGCCAGTCGTAGTTGAACGAGAAATTGAACTGCGCCATCTTGAAATAGTGCGGGCGGTTAAGGATGTCGAAATCCAAAGTGAAACGCGTCCAGTTGAGGTTGCGGTTTCGGCGCTTGATAAAGCCGGGCGCGAGTAGCCGAGGCACTGCAAGAGAGGTCGATATCCCCAATTCATAGGAGTTGAACAGCGATGATTTGCCCTTGCCTGTCTGCCATTCGTAATTGCCTGTAAGGGTGACGTTGAATTGCTCGCCCCCGCCGAAAATATTGCGGTTGGTCAGGCCGAGAAGGATTCCAGGCCCGATATAGGAGTTTGATTTCGAGGAGGCATTGAGTTCGACGGTAGCTTCCAGGGGGGTGTCGAATGTGCAGTTCACAATTACGTTGAGTTTGCGGTCGTTGCGGGCGGAATCCGGCACCACGTCGATATTGATGGCGTTGAAAATCCCGAGACGGGCAAGGCGTGTCTGCGTTCTGTTCATGTCGCGAACGGCAAACACTTTCCCTTGTCGGAAGGTGACACATTCGGGAATGAGCTGGTGGCGCAGGCGCGACGGTTTCATCTGGATAAGGGTACCCCGCGAGGTGTGTATCGTGTCGGGGGTGCCCCCTCCCTGGTTACGGAATGCGTACACCGTTATGTCGCCTGTTGTGTAGCGCGCAAGCATAGGGGCGGGTATGTTGTTGGCCAGCATCATCCGAAGGTCTATTTTGAAAGGCTGGTTGACAGAGTCGGCGAGATACTCGATATAGTCGGGGCGGAAAAAGTAGAATCCCCGGTTTCGGAGTTTGTTTGTGATGCGCGTCCGCACGGCCGAAAGGGAGTCGGTCGAGTAGCGTTCCCCTGCACGCAGGTAGGGGTCGCGCATTGCGATGGAGTCGATGAGGTGGTTGAGCAGGCATGTGTCAGGCAGGAACCCGATTGAGTCGAGGGTGTAGGCCGGCCCCGTCTTTATTGTATAGCTTATCTTGGCCTTCTTGGGGTCTTTTTGGTCGATTGTCTCGTAGGTGGCATTCCCACGGAAGTAGCCGTTGTTGTCGAGGATTTCGTCGACCATGCGTGTGCGGATTTGCGGCCTTACGTCTGACACCAGTACCGGCTCAGACACAAGTTTGTCGTAGAGCCAGTGCTTGATTCCTTTGCCCGGATCGTCCCAGTTGTTATAGACCCACAGCCCCACAGGGAAAGGCCATCGGTATTTCGGTGACTTGAATATCGCGTTGTTTGGCGGCACGCCTACGGCTTCTGTAATCTGCCCGGCCACCCCTTCGGGCACTTTGTCGCCTTCGGGAGCGGTGATGTCGATTTTTTTAATGCCGGTGTAGAGCTGTTCCCCTTCGGGGATTCGCTTTGTGGTGGAGCATGCGCCGACGATGAGCACACCGGCACACACGGCCAGTGTCTGCATTATGCGGCGTGTGCATGAGGTGGTGTTATCGGTCGGTTTCATTTTCGTGGTCAGTGTTGTCGGGTTTGATTGCTGATTTCTGAGTGTTGTCGGTTTTCGGTACAGGGCGGTCGCCCGGCGGTGGAACCTGGGCAGGGGCAGCCTGTGCGGGTAGACCTTGTTGCGGTGGCTGCATCTGCGGGGTTTCAGGCCGTTTGTGCATGAAGTTGAACAGTTCCGACAGGCGTCCGATCTTCTTCTTGTAGACGAAACCTACGCCGGTCTGGGTTATTTCCCCTTCAAGGATGCTTTCGTAGCCGGTGTGACGGAACAGGCGCACATACATTGTTCCCGCTTTGTTGAGCATGTATTCGAACGAGATGTCGGCTATCAGGTTTTGCGCGAAGTTCTCATCGGCTTCGGCATCGGTGGTGTAGTTGCCGCCGACCACTATCTTGAAGCGGTCGTCGAACAGCGATTTGCTCACACGGTAGCTATAATTCATCGCTGTTGTGTTGGCTCCGTTGACAGTTTTGTCGTACTGGTTGATGCCGAACGATATGTCAACACCTTTTATGGCTGATGATGCCCAGGAGTTAAGTTGCGATTCAAGGAAGTTGAACAGCGCGTTTGTGCCTGCGTTGCCGCTGCTGATGGTCTGGGTGCCGCCGCTGCGGTAGGTGTTGTAGAGCAGCAGGTTCATAGCCTGGTTGGCACGTTGTTCGGGACTCATCGATTTGAGTTCGTTGGCAATTGTGATGTCGTCGGGGCATTCGAGGTCAAACACCACGTTCATCTGGTTGAGGGTGCCGGTTACGGTAAGCCCGACATCGAAGTTCACGACGCGGGAGTTTGTGCCGTCCTGTGCAACGTTTGCCCTGATTTGGTCGTAAGCCAGCACATGGAGTGTCGGGTTGAGCATGTCGCCGCTGAATTCCACATAGCTGCCCTCCTTGAAGTCAAACGATTTCTCACCTATCACCGGCACTGAGTATTTCACGAAGCCGTTGTTGATATTGATGCGCCCGGTGAAGTGTTCGTCGTTCATATAGTCGGTAGTGTAGTTCACAGTTCCCGACGAGTGTAGCTGCACCTTGCTTTTGCCTTGCGGGTCGAGTTCGACGTTGACGGTTGTGCCTGTCGATATGGTCAGACGTGCGTCGAGGTTCATCATCATCGAAGGTGACGCAATGGTGTCGGCATCGGCAACTACTGTCGTATCTTTGAAGTTGACGAATTTTACCATATCCTGGTTGCTACGTGATGTAAGCTCGTTTACGGCGTCGGCCATTACATAGGTCACGTTGGTGCCGGGCAGCAGGTTCATAGCCGCATCGACATCGAGGAATTGCATGGAGCCTTTCACTTTGGCATCAAGGTCGATGAATGCTTTGCCGTAGACCTGGCTCCGGCGTTGCTTTTTCGACCCTACAATCTGCATGTTCCGGGCTTGGAGCGCGAGATCGAGTTTCGGTGATGCCATCGACGACATGTCGACAGTGCCGTTGATTCCGAGAGGGTTGTTGTTCACCCCTGTGATTGTGAAGTTGTCGAATCTGACCACGTTATCCGTTACAGGGATTTTATCTTCGGAGAAACGGAACGGTGTGCCGAGCATCTCCACGTTGACGGTGGTTGTGTCGAAATCGAGGAATCCGTTGAATATGGGGTTGGCCATGTCGCCGGTTATGTCCATTTCGCCGTTGAGCACACCCGAGAGGCTTGCAGTGCCTTGCGGCAGAAATGGGTTTGCCACCGAGAGGGGGAACCTTATCATCTTGAAGTCGAGCAGGAATGGATGCTCGGCAGTGGAGTCGTTGAGGTTGCCTGTGGCCGTTATCGCCTTGACACCGTTGACCATCAGCGATGTGTTGGCCCGGATTGTGCCTGCGGTGTTGGTGCTGACATCAAGCGCAAGCTCGAAATCGCCTACTTTTTTCTTCCCGTAGTTGAACCCGGTGAGCGACACCGTGCCGTTGCCGTTGAGGTCGGGCTTTTGCCACGACAGGCGCATGTCGGCAGAGAGGTCGCCGGTAATCGGTGGCGCGAACGGGTTGAGCGCCAGCCAGTCGGATAGCTTTATGTCTTTCACCTTAAGGATTACGTCCTCCTGCAGTGAGTCGTTTTCCTGATGCTCCGTGAAAAGGTGCACGGAGCTGACGGAGTTGTGCAGGTCGAGATTCGCGTCGAGATGCTGCGATTGAAGGTTATAGCGGATGAAGTTGTCCTTGTTTATTTCCCAATCCTTATAACCGATAACGGGGTGGTATGGCACAAACCGGAGTTCGATTGTGTTCTTATCGTCGACACGTGCCATTGCCCCGAGGCTGTAGCCCGTTTCTCCCGCCAGGTTCTGTTGCTTGAAGATGAGGGCTATACGGTCTGCATTGATATAACCTTTGGCATCGACTGACGCGAATTGGTCGAAAGTGCCTGGACGGTTGCGCATCTTTGCCTCGTAAAGCATATAGTTGTTGCGTTGCTTCATCGAAAGGGTCAGGGTGTCGAGTTTTGTTTCGCCTGATTTTACACCGTCACAATAGGCGTTGAGTGTGAGCAGGCTGTCGTTAAGAGCGTTGACATGTAGGGTCTGGAATGATATGTCGCTACCGAGCAGGTAGTTCGACAGGATGTTGTCGGTTCCAGCCTGCAAGTTGAGGGAGAACGGGGGGAGGGCGCGTTGAAGTGTGTCGATTGCCAGGCGTCGGCGCTCCATGTCGCGGTTGAGAACCATGGCTGCCCATCCGAACCGTTTTGTCAGGGTGTCGAGCGGCACCGGCGCATAGAATTTCAGCGCCAGGTCGCGGTTGGTGAGAGCGGCATCGGTCAGGGTTGTGTCGGCATTGAATTCAATGGCTATATCGTTTGCATTGACGGCATCACCGGGCATATGCCAGTAGAGGTCGGCAATGTTGACATTCGCATAGATGGTCATGGGGCGTGCGGATGTGCGCCTTGTGGCTGCCACCGCCGGACGCAGGCGTGCGTTGCCGGAAAGGGTTATAGAACCATCGGCCGTGGTGTCGGATAGCGCGAGGGCGCGGAGGTCGATGTGGCGGATATTTCCGTCGAAGTTCCAATCATAGGTGTCGCCCGATAGGTTGCCGTCGGCTTTTAGCGAGAAGTTGGCGTTTCGGTTGCGGGATAGGGCCTCTATGGCGGCATGTCCGTCGGCCACAATGGCGTCAAGTGTCACATCGTCATAGTTCCTACCCATATATTCCACATGGTCAAGGGCTATTTTTGCTGTTGCTTTTGTTTTGGGCGAGAACGGGTCGATTCCCAACCCTGTCACGGCAACGGTCGCATCAATGTCGCGGGCACCGGCGAGGGGGAGGATTGACTGGATGGGGAAGGTGTTCATATCGAGGTTTACCTCATATGCTTCGCGGCGGTTATCCCACCTGGCGTCGAGGGCCACATCGCCTTTGCCGGTAACAGCTTTCAGATTCCCTGCAATCACGCCTCGGTTGAGGCTGGTGGTGCCGAGAAGCCGCAGTGGCGGCAGGTTTACCTGGCGGCCTGTCTTGGCATCGAACAATGCCGGTTTTATGAAGTTGCCGTTTGGCAAGGAGCCGGTTATGCGCAGATTCCCTACGGCACGGTTTATGTCGGAATAATCGGCAATTGTGCCGGTCACGGCTATAGAGATGTGGCGGGGCAGGTCGGCACTCAGCCGTTTTATGTCTAGGTTGTTCATCCTTCCTTCGATGTCGGCTTGCAGGTCGAGCGGGGTGTAAGGGGGGAGTGTGGCTGCTATAGGGGCGGCCGCCGCCGGTGTGAGCTTTTTCAGGTCGTCGGGGCTTATTGAGGCGCTCAACCTGACGTCAAGCGGAGGATTGACGGTGTCAAGCCCCATCATGGCGTCGAGTGTGATTTTTGATGCCGGGGTGTTTATAGAGAACCCGTGTGCCTGCATCGACAGGGAATCCATTTCGAACAGCCCGGATGCATCGAGTGCTATCCCGCAGCGTTCGCGGGCTGAAAGCCTGGTGAGTGGCACGCGTATCTCGCTACCTCGGTTGGAAAACGAGTCGACGGCGATATGGATTTCGCTGGCTTCGATATATGCCGGGTCGAAATTTTCGGAAGGTATGGCACCTTTGGTCGCATATAGGGCATGAGAGCCGTCGAGCCTTAGTTTGGCGGCGGTTATAGACCAAGGGGTGACCACGGTGCCGGTCGTGTCGGCTTGGATTACGGGTGCCGGGTGTGATGCGATATATTCCTGTGTCGGGACGATGTATGTGGCATCAACACCCGAAATTGCTATTTCCCCGATGTTGATGGTGTTGTGGCGCAGGCTGATTTCCCCGTGTGTAAGTTCCGCAACGGGCAGGTTGCATGCCAGGCTGTCGATTGTGGGGAGCATCTGCATGCGGTAGCCGATTTTTTCGAGCCTTGCCTTGTCAAGGTTTATTTCCCATGTGGCAGGCGCGCTTTCTGATTTAGGGGCAGGCACGGTGTCGGGGGTCATAATCATGGATATGTCGCCGCCCGACGCGGTAAGCCGCCCGATGTCGATATGGTTGGAAAACAATCCGACATTTGCATCTTCGAGGCGTGCCAGTTTTACGGATGAGCGCATATAAAGCGCGGAATCGGGGGTGCCGAGATTAATGATGGCATCGTTGACAGAGAGGTCGCGCACCACGGCGTTCCCTCCCAACAGCGGCATGAAGGCAATGTCGGCAGCAGCTTTCCCGGCAGCAATGTCCATGCCGGGAGCCTGCATGCTCAGTGAGTCGATGGTGAGGTCGAGGGGGAAGCCGAGCCGCAGTTTTTTTACGGAGATGTGCATATCGCCCGACTTGTTGACGCTTTCCAGCGCCTTCTTGACCACCAGGTTTTGAACAGGAGGGAGGTAGAGCAACACTACGGCAAGAACCAGCAGCCCGATTATCCCGACTACCGACCACATGATTGTCTTTAAAATATAATTGATTACCTTCTTCACTGTTTCTCAAAAATAAATAGGTATGATGAGGTCATCATTACTTAAAAAGCCAAGATGACTTTGATGTTGAAACTGTTCCCCTCCCTGTGTCGCCCCTCTCCTCGGTTAATTAACATTGACGCCCCCCTTGTTGGTTCAAAAGATGCAACGGCTTTCTGGCCGGGTTACCCGATAGGCAAATCGGGGTTACCTCAGTGTTATGGGAGCTATGACCCGTAGGCAGGTTTCATAGCTCCCATTGTTCACATAATCCCTATATCTGAGGCGTTTTATTTTTTTGCGTATAGCACGGGGTTGGTATCGGCGTCGTTATACATTTTCATCTGGCGGTAGACTTTCATGTATTTGCGGCCTGCTGCTATATCGTCGAGGAGGGTGTCGATTGCGTCGGTCAGGTCGGTACGCTGCTCGAGCAGGATTGCAAGTTTCCCGGCGCATTTTTCGCGATGCATGTCACCCGCATCCTCACGTTTGGTCTCGGCACGCATGTGGTAGATTTTGACTGCGAGGATAGAGAGGCGGTCGAGTGCCCATGCGGGGCTTTCGGTGTTTATGGTGGCATTTGCAAGGGGTGATACTCCGGCGTATTTCTCGCGGAACCATGTGTCGAGCTCCTCCACCATGTCGGTGCGTTCCTGGTTGGATGCGTCGATGCGTCGTTTGAGCGCCACGGCTTCAACGGGGTCGATGTCAGGGTTCCGAATCAAATCCTCCATGTGCCATTGGTTGACGTCGATCCAGTTCTTTGCATAAAGTATGGCGTCGATTGATCCTGCGGGATAGGGATTTGTGTAGGGGGCGTCAACGGTGTCGGTAATGTGGTAGCCGGCTGTCGCGCGGTCGAAAACCTCGTTGCAATTTTCGGTAAAAGTCATGGTAGATATGAATTTTAATTGTTTCTGATTCCTGTTATCTTGCGGGTGATTTAACCCGTTCTACGCAAAGTTAGGTAAAAAACAACACTCTGCAAGCCCCTTAGGCAAAAGAGATGTTACAAATCAAGCGCTAAATTTGTTCGTTATGTCGAAATGGGTGTATCTTTGCGTATAAAACATCGTAAAAAAGAAACTGAGATTTGAATCAATATAAGTCTGCCTGCGACTCAGGCAACAATCCGCGTAGGCTTACGAGTGTGCTTATAGCCAGGTTTTCGGCGTTGGGCGATGTGGCGATGACCGTGCCGGTGGTTTATAGCGCATGCCGTTGCTATCCTGAAATACGGTTCACCTTCGTGACACGCCGGTCGATGACATCAATCTTTATCAATCCGCCATCGAACCTGACGGTAGTGGGGGTTGATTTGGAGAAGGACTATAGCGGTGTCGCCGGGTTATGGCGTCTGTTCAAGGAACATCGCGACAGGTTCGGGTTTGACGGGATGATTGACCTTCACGATGTGCTGCGTACCAAGGTGTTCGGTGCCTTCTGCCGCCTGCATGGCATCCCTGTCTCGGTTGTGAACAAGGGGCGCAAAGGCAAACGTGCCCTTACGCGCCGGCACGGCAAGGTGCTTTTGCCGCTTATCTCGATGCGTGCACGCTACCGTCAGGCTTTTCATGGCATAGGGTTGCCTGTCGAAAGCCGTTTCCATGGTCTTTTCGGAACGGGGAAAGGATCGCCTGAGGCATTCGCGATGATTACAGCGCCGAAGCCGGAAGGTGTTAAATGGGTGGGGTTCGCCCCGTTTGCCAAACATGCGGGTAAAATCTATCCTCCGGCGATGATGGAGCAGGTTGTGAAGGAAATATCGTCGCTGCCTGATGTGGGTCTGTTCCTGTTTGGCGGGGGTGAAACCGAGTGTGAGATTTTGCAGACATGGTCGGAACGGTATCCATCGACTGTTTCGCTTGCCGGTAAGCGTTACGGTTTCCCGGCAGAATTGTCGTTGGTCAGCTGGCTTGACGTGATGGTGTCGATGGATTCGGCCAACATGCACCTGGCATCACTGGTATGCACGCCTGTGGTCAGTGTGTGGGGTGCGACGCATCCTTATTGCGGTTTCAAAGGCTGGCGTCAGAAAGAGGAGGATACCGTGCAAATGCCTATGACGTGCCGCCCGTGTTCGGTGTTCGGCAACAAGCCATGTTTCCGTGGTGACTGGCATTGTCTGCGTGGCATTGCCCCTAACGTGATAAGCGAACGGGTGATGAAATATTTGGAGTAACCGATGCAACATTCGTGAAACAAAAAATGTTTTATCCATAGGCGTTTGAATGCGCTTTTGAGGGATAAGTAAGTCATAAAGATTATTACAAAGATGGTTGCTTCGGCGGCGTTATATTTCCTGCCATAGGAAATATAGAATGATTTTACGGCTTACCTGACAACTATTTGTTTATAGACCATTACATTATTTATGTCGTCAATGTTACGTAGTAGCCGGTTGCCGGCCACTTTACTTGTTGCCGTTGCCTCGGTGTTCGCGGTGTCGGCTGAAATTCCTGTGAGCTATTACCGCACCGCCTCCGGCAAGAAGGAAGGGGAATTGAAAACAGCTCTTCACAAGCTTCTGTATAACCATACCGAGGTGTCATCCTATAACGCCCTTCCCGATTATTTCCGCCGCACCGATGTGTATCCCCAGGATAACGGACGATATGGCGAATGGTGGGATATGTATGGCAACATACCCCTGTATGTGCGTAACGGTTTCCGGGGGCTTAACCGCGAGCATTCTTTTCCGAAAAGCTGGTGGGGCGGCTCGACCACCACGCCTGCCTATGTCGACCTCAACCATCTTTATCCTTCGGAGGCAGCAGCCAATATGGCCAAAAGCAATTACCCGTTGGGCGAGGTGCAGACCCCGAAATTCGACAACGGAATCACGCAGGTGGGATATGCCGTGCTGGGGCAGGGGGGTGGTGCCTCGCAGGTGTTCGAACCTGACGACGAGTATAAGGGTGATTTCGCCCGCACGTATTTCTACATGGTGACGTGTTATCAGAACCTGCAGTGGAAATATACCTACATGGTTAACAATAACGATTATCCCACCCTCAACCCGTGGTCGGTCAGCCTTCTGCTGAAATGGCATAAGGAAGACCCCGTGAGCCAGAAGGAGATTGACAGAAACGAGGAGGTTTACCGCATACAGGCCAACCGCAACCCGTTTATCGACTATCCCGAACTGGCCGACTATCTATGGGGTTCGAAAAAGGGGCAGATATGGATTCCCGGCTCGTCGCAGGAACCTGCCGGGGATCCCGAACTGGTGACCCCCGTGCAGGGAATGGCTCTGGAATTCGGGGAAACGGCCATCGGGACGACCAATACCTCCAGCCTGTTCTTCCAGGGGCAGAACCTGAAGGGCAGTCTGAGCATAATGATTTACCGTGGCGACAAGGATATGTTCAGTGCCGATGCCTCAAGCATATCGGCTTCGGTGGTTAATTCCGATAACGGTTATTGGCTTAAGGTCAAGTATGCCCCCACCGAGCTTGGAACCCATGAATCGCGCCTGCTCATTTCCGACGGAGGCCTGGAAGAGTCGTCGCGTGCGGTGATTCTGCGCGGAGAATGTCTGCCTGAGCCTGAACTGCACGATTTCAAGGCTCTTGCCGCTACGGATGTCACGTCGACATCATATACTGCCAATTGGGAGGTACCTGCCAATGACGTAGTTGACTATTATGTGGTTACACGCACCGTCTATGCCGACGGCGCTGCGGCATCGGAAGATATTGAAGCCGAGACCAACGAGCTTTTGGTTGACGGTTGCGAGCCTGGCACGCGCGAAAGCTATAATGTAAGGTCGGCACGCCTGGGATTCTTCTCGGCACGTTCCAATGAAGTGTTCGTCGATCTCGAGTCGGGTGGAATCATGGATGTTTCGGTTGATAACCCGCTTGGCTGGGCTTATATAGAAGGTGGTGTAAGGCTTGTGTGCGGCACCACTCATACGGGATGCCGGGTGTATGACGCATCAGGGCGCCTGGTGCGTATGATTCCTGAGATTGGGAATAATGTTGAAATCATGCTTCCCCGTGGTGCGTTCTTTATCGTGACCGACCAGCAGCGCACCCCGCTGAAGGTGCTTATACGCGACTGACATTGTTTTCGCGACAGATATTTTAGGCAATCTCTTAATGTGATTTTGAATCCATGACAGATAGCATTGATGGCGCCGCTTCACGCAAGTGTGCGATGTTGATAATAAACCCCATTTCGGGCACGGGAAATAAAAAGAACGTGCCCGAAATGGTTGCGGGGCGGTTGAAGGAATTCGGATTTGACCTTGATGTTCGGTTCACCGGCGGACGGGGGGATGCCACGACACTTGCGGCCGAAGCCTCGGCAAAGGGTTACGGGTGTGTCCTTGCCTGTGGCGGTGACGGCACTGTAAATGAAACCGCCCGTGCATTGTGTGGGAGCAATACGGCGATGGGAATCCTTCCGGCAGGTTCGGGCAACGGCCTGGCACGTCATCTGGGCATACCGATGGATATATCCTTGGCTCTCGACATAATCATGAATGACAACATAGTGGCGTCGGACTACGGAACAGTCAACGGCCTGCCGTTTTTCTGCACTTTCGGTATGGGTTTTGACGCCGCTGTGAGCCATCGGTTCGCACGTCAGAGCCGTCGCGGGTTGCTGAGTTATGTGAAAAGCGCGATATCGGAATATGTGCAGTTCCGTCCGCAGACCTATGCTTTAAGCGCAAACGGCAAGGTGTTGACCGAGAAGGCATTCCTTGTGGCGGTTTGCAATGCCTCGCAGTGGGGTAACAATGCCTATATCGCGCCGCATGCCAGCATTACCGACGGTTTGCTTGATATTACGATAGTCCATTCCGGCTCGCCTATCGATGCCGCAGTCATGGGGATGGATATTTTCACCGGCTTCATCAATAAAAACACCATGGTGCACTGTTTCCGTGCCCCTGCCGCCGTGATATACCGTTCGAAACCGGGAGAGGCGCATATCGACGGAGAACCGATGATGATGGACGATATTCTCGACATAAAATGCCACCAAGGGGCATTGCGCATTTTCACACCGCTCGAGCATGACAGCTTCCGTCCTATCGTGACCCCGATTAAAGAAATGTTGCGCGACGCGCGCATATCGCTTTCCCATCTGCTCCGTCTGTGAAGCCGGGCAATGACCTGATTTCAAGGGGGAGACTGCCCTTTCGGGAGAAAGGGTGCCGCATTGTTTAGTATATGTGTACAAACATTTTTTTTTGTTAAAACATCCGCCTGGCCGTAACCTATAATAGGTGCGGGTAGAAAAATTTATGTAATTTTAAAACCGAAAACCTCTTGGAGGCGGCGGTGTTGTTCATCCGGCACCGGCCTTTTGAGGCAGACCAATCATAACCTGGTAAATCATAACCAATTATTTGTTGTAAAGATATTGCAGTCAAAGCGATTCAGTGCGGCGTATGAGACCTATAAAAGTTGGAATAATCGGCTTGGGACGCATGGGGGGCTTCTATCTTAATGAGTTTAGGAAAAGTCCCCGGTGGGAAGTCGTAACCATTTGCGAGTTGAACGAATCACGTCATGACGAAATCCGTGCCGGTGTGCCGGGTGTGAAGGTCGTGACGAACGATGATGAAATTTTCAATGACCCTTCTATCGACGCAGTGGTGTTGTCGGCGTTGGCCGATACGCGTCTAAGCCGCATACGCAAGGCTGTGGCATCCGGTAAACATATAATTGCCGAAAAACCGATTGCCGACACTCCTGAAAACGAATGGGAGGCGGTGAGGCTGGCCGAGTCGGCCCCGGTTATTTCTACGGTCAACCTCTATATCCGCAATTCGTGGTATCTGGAAACACTCAAGGAATGCATCGAGTCGGGTGATATAGGTGATTTGGCCGTGGTGCGTGTATGCCATATGACCCCAGGGCTTTCCCCTGGCGAAGGGCATGAGGCTGAAGGGCCGGCTTTTCATGATTGCGGCATGCACTATGTGGATGTGGCACGTTGCCTGGCCGGTTCCGAATTCAAAACATGCCGTGCGCAGGCTGTGCGGATGTGGGCATATAAGGATCCGTGGTGGTTGCAGTGCCATGGCACGTTTGAAAACGGTGTGGTATATGACATAACCCAGGGGCATGTGTACGGGCAGTTGTCGGCCGAGCAGACCCATAACTCCTATATCGACATAATCGGTACGAAGGGGATTGTGAGGATGTCGCACGATTTCAAGAACGCCGTGGTGGAATGGCATGGCGTTGACAGGACGCAACGAATAGAACGTGCCTACGGGGGTAAGAATATCGACAGGCTGATAGAGCTTTTTGCCGATTCGATCGAATCGGGCAGACGCGACAGCCGCCTGCCCTCGTTCCGCGATTCGGCCATCGCGTCGGAGTTCGCATGGAGGTGCCTTCATGATGCAGCCACACATGACCTCCCTATCCGGGGCACCTCGGAGGAGCTGGAAATGATTCATGAGCGCCGCCGCACAATGACCGAAGGTTACGGACTGCTGAACCGGCAGACATTCGGGAGATGAGGCTGTCGCCTTTTCCGGTCTGCTTCTTAAAATAAATGACAATAATCAATAATAGAATAACGACATGTCACAGCAACTACTTTTTATAGGCAACCTCGGTGCAGGTGAGATAATGGTCATCGCGCTGATAGTGCTCCTTCTTTTCGGAGGGAAGAAAATTCCCGAGCTGATGCGGGGCATCGGCAAGGGTGTCAGAAGCTTCAAGGAGGGGGTTAACAATATCGAAAAGGATATTGAGAACTGCGCGGAGGAACCCAAAAAATAGTCAGGGATACTGAAGCCGGGATATCCCCCCTTAGGCATCCCTTCTCATAACCAATCAAATTAATCACATAGATAAATTATGTCATCACAGATCTCAAGGAGACAATTCCTTAAATCGGGTGCTACGGCGGCTATCGGTCTTGCCGTTGTGCCAAACACCGTTCTTGGAAAAACTTACGGACATACGGCTCCCAGTGACAAACTCAACATCCTTGGTGTGGGAATCGGAGGCCGCGGCTCGGCAGTGCTCGACGGCCTGAAGAGTGAAAACATCATCGGTCTTTGCGACGTCGACTGGTCATATGCCGACCATGTGTTCAAGAAATATCCCGGTGCCAAGAAGTTTAACGACTACCGCAAGATGTATGACGCCATGCTCAAGGATGCCGATGCGGTGATGGTGGCAACCGCCGACCATACGCATGCAATCATTGCAGCCGACGCCATGGCGGCAGGGAAGCACGTGTATGTTGAAAAACCGCTTACACACACCGTTTACGAATCGCGCCTGCTCACCAAACTGGCCGACAAGCATAAATTGGCTACACAGATGGGTAACCAGGGTGCGTCGGGCGAGGGTGTACGCCAGATTTGCGACTGGATCTGGAACGGCGAAATCGGCGAGGTGACCAAGGTTGAAGCCTTCACCGACCGTCCCATCTGGCCGCAGGGTCTTTCACGTCCTGAAAAGGGGATGAAGGTGCCTTCGACAATGAACTGGGACGCATTCCTGGGCCCGGCTCCCGAACGTCCCTATCACTCATGCTATACCCCCTGGAATTTCCGTGGCTGGTGGGATTTCGGCACAGGCGCCCTCGGCGATATGGCGTGCCATATCCTTCACCCGGTGTTCAAGGGTCTGAAGCTCGGCTATCCCACAAAGGTTCACGGCAGCTCGACATTGCTGCTCAACGAATCCGCCCCCAATGCGCAGATGATCAAATTCGTGTTCCCCGCACGCGACAATATGCCTAAGGTAGCTATGCCAGAGGTTGAAGTTACATGGTATGACGGCGGTCTGATACCTCCCCGTCCCGCAGGGCTTCCCGATGGTAAAGACCTCAACTATGCAGGTGGCGGCGTGATTTTCCACGGCACCAAGGATACGCTTATCTGCGGCTGCTATGGGGAGCGTCCCTACCTTCTGTCGGGTCGCGAGCCTAAGGTTCCGTCGCTGGCACGCAAAGTCGAACTTTCGCACCAGATGGACTGGGTGCGCGCATGTAAGGAGGATCCGTCGGTACGTATCCCGTCGGCATCCGATTTCAGCGAGGCTGGCCCGTTCAACGAAATGGTGGTGATGGGTGTGCTTGCAGTGCGTCTGCAGGGTCTTAACCAGGTGCTCGAATGGGACGGCCCGAACATGCAGTTTACCAATATCCCCGAGGATGCCATGATCCGCACCGTAATCAAGGACGGGTTCCAGATCAAGGACGGTCACCCGACATTCGACAAGACATGGACTGAGCCGGTCAACGCCCGTCAATATGCCAACGAGATGATCAAGCACACATACCGCGACGGCTGGAAGCTGCCCGATATGCCTGCGTGACAGCATGTGATTCCATAAGTAAGGCATAATTTTACGACTTACTGATAAACAACCGATAACCAAAACAACACAACAAAAACATAATCATGAAAAAACTTCTTTTGTTCGTTCCCGCAGTAGCTGCCCTGGCTTTGGCATCGTGTGGTAACAAAAATAGCAATCAGGCAGCCGAAGAGGCAGCAACAGATTCTGTGGCCCAGCCGTCATATACCCTTCTCGACAAGGAGCAGGTCGACCTGGCTTCTTTCCCCCAGGATGCCGACGGATATTATGTGATTTTCAATGGCAAGGATTTCACCGGCTGGCGCGGATACGGCAAGGATACCGTGCCTGCACGCTGGACTGTTGAGGACGGTGCCATCAAATTCAACGGCGCAGGTGGCGGCGAAGCCCAGACCGGCGACGGTGGCGACATTATCTTTGCTAAAAAGCTTGGCAATTTCGAACTGGAGGTGGAATGGAAGGTTTCCAAGGGTGGTAACTCCGGCATCTTCTACCTGGGCCAGGAAGTTGTGACCAAAAACGATGACGGTTCGGAACAGCTTCAGCCTATCTATATCTCGGCTCCCGAATACCAGGTGCTTGACAATGCCAACCACCCCGATGCAAAGCTCGGTGTAGACGGCAACCGCATGTCGGCTTCACTCTACGACATGATTCCTGCAAAACCGCAGAACCAGAAGCCTTTCGGCGAATGGAACAAGGCAAAAATCCTTGTTTACAAAGGCACTGTGGTTCACTCGCAGAACGACGCCAATGTGGTTGAATACCATCTGTGGACTCCCCAGTGGACAGAAATGCTCCAGAACAGCAAATTCAGCGAAACCGCATGGCCCCTTGCATTCGAACTGCTCAACAACTGCGGTGGCGAGAACCGCGAAGGTTTCATCGGCTTCCAGGATCACGGCGACGATGTGTGGTTCCGCAATATCCGTGTGAAACCCCTTGACTGATAGGTCGTTTATTTGACAAATATACCGATGCCCGGTTGAATTATTCGCGACGATTGTTCACCGGGCATCTCTATTATTAATTTCTAAAGATTGTAAATACATGAAACTCAGAATGATATTGGGAGGGGTATGCATGCTGGCGGCAGCTTCGGCTGTGATGTCGTCATGCTCTACAGCTTCTGCCAACGGGGAAACCCCTGCCAAGAAGGAGGTAGGGTTGCAGCTCTATTCAATGCGCGGCCTGATGGCTCCGGGTGCGAAATATGAGAACAACCTGCCTGCATTGCTCGACACTCTCGGCAAGATGGGTTATACACATTTCGAAGCGGCAAACTATGATGCCGGTAACGGCACGTTCTACGGCCTCAAGCCTGAGGAATTCAAGAAAGCCGCCGAAGATGCCGGGGTGAAGATAACCTCGTCGCACACCGGGCGCACGCTCAGTCCTGAAGAAATAAAGAGCGGTGACATGTCGGAATTGACAGCCTGGTGGGATAAGGCCATCGCCGACCATAAGGCTGCCGGTATCTCATACATCGTGGTGCCGGGCGTGTGGACACCTGCCACCTTGGCCGAATTGCAGAAACAATGCGAGGCGTTTGACGAAATCGGTCGCCGTTGCGCCGGGCAGGGGGTGAAATTCGGTTATCATAACCATTCGTTCGAGTTCAATAAAATCGAGGATGTGCCGATGCTCGACTATATGATCGAGCATACCGACCCTGAAAACGTGCTTTTCGAAATGGATGTTTACTGGGCGGTTATAGGCGATGCTAGCCCTGTTGATTATTTCAACAAATATCCCGGCCGTTTCAAACTGCTCCATATAAAAGACCGCCGTGAAATCGGTCAGAGCGGCATGGTTGGTTTTGACGCCATTTTCAACAATGCCGACAAGGCTGGTATGGAAGGCTATTATGTCGAAATCGAGGAATTTACCAATGGCGAAGAGAACGGGGCCAAGGAGAGTGTCGACTATCTGGTTGGCGCCGATTATGTAAAGCCTTCGTATGCCAAGGCTGCCAATAACTAAACTGCAGTTGTTGTAAATATGCGATTTTCAGTAACCCGGATGCTTTTTTAATGTTGTCATCACGTCCCGGTAAAAGCCGGGGACGGTGTCGCATTAGGATAAGTGTCCGGGTGCTGTAATGATTAAACCTGTAAATAAATCCGGGTATGTCGGAATCAGAAAACCAAATGACTTTTTGGTCGCATCTTGAAGCCCTGCGCTGGGTGCTGATGCGAATCGTACTTGTTTATTTAGTGTTGGTGGGGGTGTGCTTTGCATTTATGCCGCACATTTTCAACTCCGTGATTTTAGGGCCGACATCTTCCGATTTCATTCTCTACCGATGGCTCGGCGGGTTGGGTGGCTACGGCACATTCTTTCCTGATTTCGGGTCGGATTTCAAGGTGGATATAATCAACGTGAAGCTTGCTTCGCAGTTTATAACCCATATAAGCACGTCGTTCTGCCTGGGGTTCCTTTTGGTGTTCCCCTATCTTATAAGCGAGGTGTGGATGTTTGTGCGCCCGGCTCTTTATGACGGGGAGCGTCGGAGTGTGCTTGCGTTGCTTGGATTCGGCGTGCCTATGTTCTATCTGGGGTGTGCCACCGGTTACTTCCTGGTTTTCCCGTTCACGTTCCGCTTTTTGGCGCAATATGAACTTAGTTCCGAAATTACCAATATGATTTCGCTGGGTTCGTATATCGACAATTTCCTGATGCTGATTTTTGTGATGGGGGTTGTGTTCGAGCTTCCCTTCGTGACGTGGATTCTGTCGCGTATGGGCATCGTAACCGCCGCTTTCCTCAAGCGCTACCGGCGCCAGGCTGTTGTTACGCTCCTAGTGCTTGCCGCCATCATCACCCCTACAGGCGACCCGTTCACCTTGATGATTGTGTTCGTGCCTCTCTATCTGCTTTATGAACTCAGCATAGTGCTGGCCCATAAAAAGCGGCGTGTTGAAGATGAGGATGCCATGGCATCGGTATAAACATGAGGCTTGTATTTGGCGCCGGATGGATTCCGGGTGCTTAAGTTAGTTGGGCGAAATGGAAAATGTTTGATATTGAGAAGGATGGGTGCGATTGAGATTGAAGATTTGGGTCATCCCGGTGTGGAATGTTTCTCGGGGCTGACCGAGGCGCAGTTGCGTAACAGGCTGGAGCCGGATAAAGGGGCGTTCATTGCGGAAAGTCCCAAGGTGATTCGTGTGGCGCTTGATGCCGGTTATGAGCCTGTGTCGCTGTTGTGCGAGCGCAGGCATATCGAGGGGGATGCGGCTGATATTATAGAGCGTTGCGGTGATATCCCTGTCTACACAGGCGACAGGGATGTGCTTGCCGCCCTGACCGGCTACACGCTTACGCGCGGGGTGCTTTGCGCCATGCGGAGGGGGTGTGAGCGTTCGGTTGAGGATGTTTGTCGCGGGGCGAGACGTATTGCCGTAATCGACGGGGTTGTTGACACCACCAATATCGGGGCTATATTCCGATCGGCGGCCGCGCTCGGTATCGACGGGGTGTTGCTGACCAGGTCATCATGCGACCCTCTGAACCGTCGTGCTGTCAGGGTGTCGATGGGTTCGGTTTTCCTTGTGCCTTGGACTTGGCTTGACGCGCCGGTGCAGTCGTTGAATACGCTGGGCTTCCGAACTGTGGCGATGGCATTGACCGACAGGTCGGTTTCAATCGACAATCCGCAGCTCATGGCCGAACCCCGGTTGGCAATCGTGCTGGGTACGGAGGGTGACGGGCTTGCCGCCGAAGTTATTGCTTCGACTGATTATGTGGCGCGCATACCTATGTCGCATTGCGTTGATTCGCTCAACGTTGCTGCGGCATCGGCGGTAGCATTCTGGCAGTTGAGATGTCACGATTCCGGGTGTTGAATTAGGTTTGATAGAGGACGTGATGGGGCGTGAAATTTTTTTCATGCAAAAAAAAGTTGCGATAAATTTTGGTGATTCAAAAAAACTGCGTAACTTTGCACCCGTTGAACGAGCAATCATATTCTTGATGCCCCGTTTTATAGCGAATTTTGAAATTGATTGTCTTGTGGTGTAATGGTAGCACGTCGGATTCTGGTTCCGCCTGTGGGGGTTCGAATCCCTCCAAGACAACTGATTTTGATGCCGCGAATTTGGTAAAACCGAATTCGCGGCATTTTTATATAGCCATAGGCAATGGCGGTAGGTGGCGATTAGTCAGAACCGATGGATTTCGGGTCTGACCGATATTATTATATGCTTCTGGACGGACGGAGGTGCGTAGAGGGGGGGCGGAATGTGTTTTTAGGATTTTATTTTTTGAAATGAGTTGTAAATCTGGGTCAGCGGATTTTTCCGGTGGGCGGGAGAGAGAGTATCAAGAGTATAGTGTTATCTTTGCAAAATGAAACCAGATCAACTGC
>OFFN01000080.1_pt1 | contig 96511 bp, 88 predicted proteins | sample 1521381 | NCBI WGS metagenome assembly OFFN01 (sample SAMEA3504112, study PRJEB24116) | mouse gut metagenome | biome: mouse gut; feature: mouse-associated habitat; material: faeces | place: Denmark | collected 2011 | reverse complement strand
ACCACCCTTCTTGGAATTCCCTATATTTGAATTATACAGGAAGCTCCTGATATACACATTTATCCTGCATCCAAACCATTACATTTTCAAACTCCGTTTTCCATACGCCCCTGTAGGTATCCTGTAATTCCCTATACTCAACCTGGCTCGAAGCGCTTTTAATACGGGGCAGAAAATAGGCATCTATTGGATTAGAATACTCTTCTTCCAATACTGTCGATTCCTCATAGTAATCTCCTTCTGTATATTCTTCCTGATCATTTTCAGGTAACGTAACCTCTGTTTCTGCATCAGCCTCTGACTGAGCATCGGCATCTTTATTATCCTCTGATCGATTCTCTGCCTGGGCATCAGCATCTGCATTATCCTCTGATCGATTCTCTGCCTGGGCATTGGTATCTGCGCCAATGCCGCATCCTGTCACTGACATTAATACACAAACGCACAAAATACAAATCAAATATTTATGTTTCATAACATTGCCCCCCAAATGCCAATCAGTTGCTTTGTTTCACTCTCTCATAAATCCCAATCTGCTAAACAGAACAGACTTGCAAACACTATGGTAATGTATGTTTTGACATAATGTTTCCTTTTCATTTCCAACAGTCAGTTAAAACCATAACTGACACCTTTTATTTCTTTTAAAAATCATAAACAATAACCGTGCCATGTGCAAGCGAAAACTCTGCCGCCTGCCATAAAATAGAAAAGGCAAATTTTGCTAATGATTCCGTCTCATATATCTCATGCAATTCCATTTCTTCATATCCGTTTTCCCTGCTGTACATCGCGTCCGCCGGATAGCCTTCGGTTGTACTCCACGAAATAATGGTATCCCTGTCCGCATTCCACTCAAAATCATTATATTGCTTTAATTCTGCCAAAAGCAGCGCACTTGTCGCCAGCGGGCTCTCCGCTGAATTTGGCAGCACATAATCAAACATAATATTCTGGTCAATGGGAAGCCACCAGCCGTTTCCGTCAAATAAGGATACTTTAAAATCCTTTGACTCAAGAAATTCCTTTACAACAGGGTGTTCATAAATATCCGAATTTTTTTTCTATTGTGGCAGGCACTTCCTTATTCATATATTTCGCTGAAATATACAGCAATAATGCATTTACTGCGTCCCAATCCGGTTTATCGGTATAATATGGCGTACTGTCATAATCTTCATTCCATAATGGTGCTGGATCCAGATTAAGTCCGCTGATAATATTATTCCGCCATCGTGTTACGATCTCTTTCACTTCTTCGATTGAAACTTCCTCCTGTTGACCGGCTCTGATCGTCTGAAAGTTCAGTCCGCTTGCCTCTGCAAACTGTTGCGCCGCTGTTTTCCAATTGTGCGTATAATACCGTGTCAACGTTCCCGCGTATATGTCAAGTCCCATATTTTTCCCTCCACCAACAAAAACAGGATAAAACACCAACTAACAGACCAGCACATTCCTGCACTCCTGCAATTTTTTACAAAGTTTTTTCTGCAACTCCTCCGATATTCGGTACTCTTTAGTAAACGCGGCATCCAACTCCTGCATACCCTCGTCTGTTTGGTCAAGAGCTGAGAGAAGAAATGCCTTAATATAGGTCGGCGTGGGCGAATGACAGTTATTTTGCCGACTTTGCCTCACTGCTTCCGCCAAAAGCGAATCGGAGCCTTGTGACACACGAAACCAGGTGTCTCCCAACGATTTCGACCTCTGAAAAACCTGTATCAGCCGCTGTTCCACATCAGCCAAATCGGCACCGAAAAGACTGAATTCATACGCCCGGCTGTTAATTTCCGACTTTGAAATCAAATCCCGACTCCATACAAACAATTGTAAATCAGCACTTTTGTCTGTCCGTTCATAGTGATATCCTTTTCCGTTACCATTGGGCACCGGAATAAAATCGAAGCACCATCCCCAGGCAAATTCCCCTCCGGCTCCTTTCAGCAGCCGAACCCGAATAACCCGACGGCTATGATTCTCCCATGGACCTATCCACTGGTATTCGCCGTTATACTGATAGCCTTCCGCCTCCAAGGCGGGAGAAATCCGGCGAACCAGCAACTCTTTTAATTGAGTATTGGTAGCCAAAAAATCATAAGAAAGCGGTCTTTTCATAAAGCTTTTGAACAAATTGATCATCCTATCCTCACTCCTGCCTCGCTGGAACAATGCTGAACAAACCGACAAATTCATAAATCCCACTCTGCTGAACAGAACAAACTTGCAAAAGCTCTTTTACACATCCAGCTCCGCATCCGTCGCATTCTGGTAGATAAACTTCTTTCTCGGCGGCACCTCCGTCCCCATCAGCATCTGCGTCACCTCGGAAGCCATGCGTCCATCCTCGATCTCCACCTTCTTTAACATCCTTGTCTCCGGATCAAGGGTTGTCTCCCACAGCTGTTCGGCATCCATCTCTCCAAGTCCTTTATAGCGCTGCAGCGTAAAAGGCCCTTTATGGCGCTTCCTGTACTTTTCCAGCGCCGCGTCGTCGTAGAGATATTCTTCCTTTCCTTTGGAAGGCATCGCCTTATAGAGCGGCGGCATGGCGATATACACATGCCCCTGATAGATCAGTTCCGGCATGAAACGGTAAAATAGCGTAAGCAACAGCGTGGAGATATGTGCTCCATCCACATCCGCATCCGCCATGATAATGATCTTGTCATACCGCAGCTTGTTAATATCAAAATCGTTGCCGTACCCTTCTGAAAAACCGCAGCCGAAAGCATAGATCATGGTCTTGATCTCCGCGTTGGCAAGCACCTTGTCAATACTGGCCTTCTCCACATTTAAGATCTTGCCCCGGATCGGCAGGATCGCCTGGTACATCCGGTTTCTTGCAGTTTTTGCGCTTCCTCCGGCGGAATCGCCCTCCACGATAAAAATCTCACATTTGGAAGGATCCTTACTCTCACAGTTTGCTAACTTCCCGTTGGAATCAAAGGAAAACTTCTGCTTTGTCAGCATGTTGGTCTTGGCCCGCTCCTCCGCCTTTCTGATCTTCGCGGCCTTCTCTGCACAGCCGATAATACTCTTTAACGTTTCCAAATTTCTGTCAAAGTACAGAACCGTTTTCTCACCGGTCACCTTGCTGACCACTTTTGCGGCATCCTGATTGTCAAGCTTTGTCTTGGTCTGGCCCTCAAACCGGGGATCCCTGTGTTTAATGGAAATGACCGCCGTCATGCCGTTCCTGACATCGGTTCCCGTAAAATTCACATCTTTCTCTTTTAAAATACCAAGCTCTCTGGCGTATGTATTGATCACGTTTGTGAACATGGTCTTAAAGCCCGTGATATGGGTGCCGCCCTCAGCATTGTAAATATTATTGCAAAAGCCTAAAATGTCCTCATGAAATTCGTTGACATACTGGAACGCCACCTGCACCTCGATGTCCTCAGCTTCCCCGTCAAAATAGATCACCTCGTGTACCGTCTCTTTGTTGGCGTTCATATCCTTCACGAAGCCGATAATGCCGTCCGGTTCATGAAACTCCAGATGTTCTGCCTCCTCTTTTCTTCTGTCTTCAAAAATGATGGTCAGTTCCGGGTTCAGATAAGCCGTCTCATGGAGCCTGCTTTTCACTTCCTCCTCCCGAAATCTGGTCTTTTCAAAGATCGTATCGTCGGGCAGGAAATTGATGGTCGTACCGGTCTCCTTCGTCTTCCCCACAACAGGCAGAAGACCATCTGTCAGTTCCGTCGTCGGAATTCCCTGCTCATAGGTGTCCTCATAGATCTTTCCGCCATTTTTAACTCTTACGGTCAGTTTTTTAGACAGCGCATTGACCACCGAAGAACCCACACCGTGCAGGCCGCCGCTGGTCTTATACGCATCGTTATCAAATTTTCCGCCTGCGTGCAGCGTCGTAAAGACAAGTCTTTCCGCACTGATTCCCTTTTCGTGCATCCCCACGGGAATACCGCGCCCGTTATCGGAGACCGTAGCGGAACCGTCCGCCTCCAGAATCACTTCTATTCTGTCGCAGAATCCGGCCAGATGCTCGTCCACGGAGTTGTCCATGATCTCATAGATCAGGTGGTTTAATCCCTTGGTGGAGACACTGCCGATATACATGCCGGGACGTCTCCTGACCGCCTCAAGCCCCTCTAAAACGGTAATGTTTGAGGCATCATAATTACTGCTGTTCGCCATATAAAAACTCTATCTCCTGTCTTTTTTATTTCTTCAACTTCCTGCAGCAGGTAAGCGCCAGAGAACCCGGTCCAATATGACAGCTCACCACCAGTGACAGCGGATCCACTTCCTTCACCTGAAACCCCGGAAATGCCGCTTCCACTTCCTCCTTAAACTGCATCGCCATCTCCTTATTATTCGTGTGGGCAATACAAAGCTCGCAGTTGTCAGGGGACACTCCGCCGAACCTGTTTTCCATATCGCTTCTGACCGCACCTATCATGATCGTCTTTGCCTGGTTTATTGTCCTCGCCTTGGCAAAAGCGTCAAGCAGCGCTCCCTGGATCTGCAGCACGGGCTTTAAGCGCAACACCGTTCCGATGGCAGCAGCCGCAGGCGTGATCCTGCCGCCCTTTTTCAGATAGTACAATGTATCAAGCATAATATAAATGCTGGAATGATCGCCGTCCTCCTCCAGAATATCTTTTATCTGCGCCGCGCTCTTTCCCTGTTCCACTAACCTGACCGCATCGTAGACCGCACTTTTCTGAGTGACGGAGATCCGGCGGTTGTCAGCCACCTGTACCCGTCCGCCGTAATCCTTTGCCAGCATGACCGCACTCTGACAGGATGCGGAGAGCCCGCTGCTCATCGGGATATAAACCAACTCCTCGTACTCTGCAAGCACGCTGTCCCAGAGCGCCATCACATCCCCGGGTGCCGGCTGGCTTGTGGAAATAGACTTGTTCTCCCCCATCATCTGATAGAACACTTCTTCCGTCAGATCCACATTCTCCAAATAATCCTTTCCGTCTATCATAAAAGGCATGGGAAGGATAAAAATCTGCTTTTCCTTCGCTTCCTCCGGCAGAAATCCTGCATTGGAATCCGTCACAACCGCTGTTTTCTTCATGGTATTCTTCCTCTTTCTTTTATTCTGTGGCAGGGGAGATTGCATTCCGGATGTTTCCCGTCTTCCCACTGGGATCCTCTGTCCCCCGCAGCCCCGTTCATAACAACTGATCCTTCCCTGTCATTTTCCGGTTAAGTCCATAACCAGTCGGGATGAAAACATACAAAAATATTTTACGTTCATATGCCGGGAAAGTCAATGTTATTTCTGACACTTCTCTGAAGAAGTGCGGAAAGTTCCCGGTACTCTTCCCTTTCTTCCCATGCCGCATCTGCAGTGATCTGTGCGCAGACTTTGTCCGCCTCCATCAGCATATCCGCATCCTGATAGATATCCGCGATCCGGAAATTCAGAATACCGCTCTGTCTGATGCCGAACATATCCCCAGGCCCCCGCAGTTTCAGATCCTGCTCCGCAATATAAAACCCGTCGTTTGAATGGTTTAACACTTCTAACCGCTCTTTCGCGGTGTCGGAATCGGAAGCGTTGATAAAAATGCAGTAGGACTGATGCTTTCCTCTGCCGACACGCCCTCGAAGCTGATGCAGCTGTGCCAGTCCGAACCGCTCCGCATTCTCGATCATCATCACTGTGGCGTTTGGAATGTTGACGCCCACCTCGATGACTGTGGTAGAAACCAGAATATCGATCATACCGGACGAGAAAGCGTCCATCAGTCTGTTTTTTTCCGCCTGTTTCATCTTTCCGTGAAGCATCTCGATCCGCAGCGCATCAGGCAGCGCCCCCCGAAGCTTCTCCGTGTACTCCTCCACATTTTCAAGCTCCGATTCCTCCGACGCTTCTATCATCGGACAGACCACAAAGGCCTGTCTGCCGGCTGAGATCTCCTTCCTGAGAAACTCCCAGGCTTTGTTTCTCCAGTCCGTATTCACCACACAGTTTTTGATGCTCTGCCTTCCCGCCGGAAGCTCTTTTATCACAGAGACATGCAGATCCCCGTAGAGGATCATCGCCAACGTCCTCGGAATGGGCGTGGCGCTCATCACCATCACATGCGGCATGCGGGCATTTTCCGTCTCTCCCTTTCCGCCCGCTTTCCGCGAAAATGCCTCCCGCTGTCTGACGCCGAACCGGTGCTGTTCGTCTGTAATCACCAACGCCAGTTTCGCGTAGGTCACTTTCTCCTGGATCAGCGCATGGGTACCGATGATCACATTGCAGGCGCCGCTTTCTATCTGCCCATAGACTTCTCTCTTTTCTTTCGCTGTCATGGAACCCGTTAAAAGCACCGGCCGAAGGGCCAGATCATACTTTTTCGTATACCCCTGCAATGTCTGAAAATGCTGCACGGCCAGCACTTCCGTAGGCGCCATCATTGCCCCCTGATAACCGTTGGAAGCGGCAAGAAGAAGGGCTGACGCCGCAAGGATCGTCTTTCCGCTTCCCACATCCCCCTGTACCAGACGGTTCATCGTAAAGTCCCCGGTGAGATCGCTGCAGATCTCCCGCCACACCTGTTCCTGATCTTTTGTCAGTCTAAAAGGCAGCCCCTCCAGAAACCGGACCGTATCGGCGGTCTCTAACATCGGAAAGGCATTGGGGATTGCCTGCACGGAATCTTTCATCTTTCTGACAAGCAGCAGAAACACAAGAAATTCTTCAAAAGCCAGTCGTTTCTTTGCCTGTAAAAGCTGATTCGTGTTTTCCGGAAAATGAATACCGGAAAGCGCTTCCGCAATACTGCAGAGATTCCCCTCTTTTCTGACAAAACCGGGCAGGACCTCAGGCAGCAGATCCCTCTCTTTTTCTGCGGCCTCAAGCACCTGTGCCACAGCCTTTCTGACCGTCTTCTGGTTTAGCCCGACTGTCAGCGGATATACCGGCAAAAGCTTTCCTCTCTGCTTCTCATACTCCGCCGGGGACAGCAGTATCGGCTGTTCCATTGTAAAGCCGTTTCCCCGCCTGTGGACTTTTCCCCGGAAATAGTAAACCGCGCCTTTTTTCAGCGTCTTTTTGATGTAGGGCATATTGAAAAAGGACAGCTGCATCTTCCCGCTCTCATCCGCCGCCTGAGAAAAACTGACGGTCAGCCGCCCTGTTTTTTTCTCCGAGACGCCACTGCATACCGTCCCTCTCACCACAGCCCTGCAATTATCTTTTAACTCTACGATCCTGCAGACTTCCTCGATCCTGTCGTAATCTCTCGGATAAAGGCGCACAAGCTCCTCCACTGTCTGAACGCCCATGCGCCGAAACAGTGCCGCCATTTTATCACCTATGCCTTTTAACACCGTAATTTGATCTGTCAGATATAAGCCCACCTGGTTCCCCTTTTCTTCCCTGTTCTTCTGTCTTATCCGAACAGTTTCGTCGCTGCCCGGGCATCTTAACTATCCGGATTCTCCCACACCTGATACGTTCTTCCTGCTTCCCTTCCATTGCCAAAACAGAAATAAATGGCAACGCAGGCAACAGCTACAAGAATAGTCGCAGGCAACGCGCTCTCCACACCAAATCCCACATTATACACCAGACTGTTCCTCGCCGTGGAAGCTTCCAGTCTGAACAGCGAATACAGTGCGACAATTCCACTGTTGGGCAGTCCAAAAATAATATTCTGTGTGAAATTCCATGCAGCATGAAGAGCCATAGCGCACCACAAACTATCCATATAACGAACGATAAAAGTGAGCATAATGCCAACCAGCACAATGTTTAACATGGACAGCACCGTAACACCGTCATTCGTCAAATGGAACACACCGAACAAAAGAGAATTTCCTATTATGGCAACACACGGCTTTCCATAGCTTTTCAATAGCCTCTGATAGATAAAACCTCTGCAGAGAAATTCTTCCGCCGCAGACTGAATAAACACCGCTGTATAAAGAAGCAGTAGATACCCCGGCTGAAAGGAATCATAAATAAGAACAATATTCCCATGCAGCCACGCTACAAGAACACAGGCTCCGTTTAACAAAAAGCCGGCAAGGGTTCCCAACAGAAGGTATTTCAACCTGTTTCCCGCCGGTTTCTTTCCCAAAACCTGCAGAATGGGCCTGTTTTTACGGGTAAAATACAGATACGGAACCGCCACCGCCCAAATACCGATAAATATCAGATATATGCCCAGTGTGAGACCGATATCCGTAGTCCTCATAAAAGGAATCAGATAAATTAACGAACCGGCCGTCTGTCCCACCAGAATCATCAGAAAAGCCAGCAGAAAAATCGTAATGGCATAATCCGCTATTTTCCGTTTTTCTCTTTTTGCCCTTTTCTCATTCGTACCCCGCGGCATTTCTACATAATCACCCATATTTCCCTTCCCCCTCCCTGACTCGTTCTCTACAGAAAACAACGGGCAGTTGCCCGTTGCTTACTTTACACTGTATACCCGGAAATAGTACCGTAACTCTTATCACTCTGCGGAAATCACATAGTAATAGATTGGCTGGCCGCCATACTGCAGTTCAATATCACAGTCAGGATAAAGACTGCCCACTTCCCTGCCAAACTTCTCCGCCTCCGCTTCCGGTACATCTTCCCCGTAATAGATGCTGATCAGTTCCGCCTCGTGATCCATCATTTCCTTTACCATCTGCAGAGCCACCACATCCTTGTCCTCGCCCACTGATAAAATACCGTGGTCGCCGATGCCCATGTAATCCCCCTGCTTAATTTCCTTATCATCAATGGAAGTATCACGGACCGCATAGGTGACCTGTCCGGTCTTCACCCGGCTGATCTCCTCCTCCATAACCGATACATTTTCCTCCACGGTCAGATCCGGCACATAGTTGATCACCGCCGTGATGCCCTGAGGCACAGTCTTTGTCGGAATGACAAAGATCTCCTTGTCCTCCACCAACGACTTCGCCTGATTGGCCGCCAGAATAATATTTTTATTATTCGGCAGAATAATCACATGATCCGCGTTGACTTTGTCGATGGCGTTTAACATATCCTCCGTGCTGGGATTCATAGTCTGGCCGCCCTCAATAATATAGTCCACACCCAGCCCTTTAAAGATCTCATTCAGACCGTCCCCGATGGATACCGCAATAAAGGCCGTATCCTTCTTCTCCATCACAGGCTCTTCCGTTTCCTTCCTTTCTTCCTTTTCCGCCATCTTAAACAGCTTCTCCTGATGCTCCAGGCGCATATTATCGATCTTTAAATTAGAAAGCGCGCCGTATTTCAAGGCTCTCTGGATCGCAAAACCGGGATCGTTGGTATGCACATGTACTTTTACGATATCGTCATCCGCCACCACCACGATGGAATCACCGATGGATTCCAGATATGCCTTAAAGTCCATTTCCATCTTGATGTTAAAGGTCTTATTCAACATGATAATAAATTCCGTACAATAACCGAACTTAATATCCGCTTCCGCCTGAGCTTTGTAACTGCCGTATTCCTTTGAAGCCGAACCGGCGCCGGTGGCCATTGTAGTTGCCTGAGTAAAATCGATCTCCTTCCCCTGAAATGCCTCGTAAGCTCCTCTTACCACTTCCACCAGCCCTTGGCCGCCGGAGTCCACAACGCCCGCCTGTTTTAAAACCGGCAAAAGTTCCGGCGTCTGCGCAAGCACTTCCTCCATATAGCGAAGCACTTCCCCGATAAAATCATCCAGTTCCGTCCGGCCTTCTTCTAACAGTTCTCCGGCCTTTTCCGCTGCTCCCCTGGCCACTGTCAGAATCGTGCCCTCTTTCGGTTTCATCACTGCCTTGTAGGCCGTCTCTACCGCCTTGTCAAGAGCCAGGCAGATGTCCGCCGCATTTAACTCCCTCTTATCTCTGGCAGACTTCGTAAAGCCTCTGAAAAGCTGGGATAAAATAACGCCGGAATTTCCTCTTGCTCCTCTGAGGGAACCGGAAGAAATCGCCTTGCACACAGCTGACATATCTTCCATATCCACTGCCGCCACTTCCTTCGCCGCGGACATGATCGTCATTGTCATATTGGTTCCCGTATCGCCGTCCGGCACCGGGAATACGTTCAGTTCGTTGATCCACTCTTTCTTATTATCAAGATTTTTCGCACCAGCTAAGAACATTCTGGAAAGCATCTTAGCATCGATCGTTTTTAAAGCCACCGATATTTCCTCCTTAATCAATCACTCTGACACCTTCGACATAGATGTTCACTTTTTCCACTTCAAATCCTGTAAATTCTTCCACTTTATATTTCACGCTGCCAATCAGGTTGTCCGCCACCGCCACAATACTCACACCGTAGGACACGATAATATGGAAGTCAAGCGTCAGCTTATTATTGTTCACTGACACCGAGATCCCCCTCATAATGTTGTCCTTTTTCAGCAAAGACACGATACCATCCTTTACATTAACACTGGCCATACCCACAACACCGAAACTCTCCGTTGCGACACTGCCGGCATACTGTGCGATCACTTCACTGTCAATATAAATATTCCCTAAATGGGTATTCATCGATGAATTGCTTTTCATGAAATTCCTCCTTCTTTTCTCACTCTGCTTTACAGTATAACCTGTTTTTCTAAAAAATGGAATATATAAAATAATCTTTCCTAAAAAATACCTTGCATTTTTACCCTTAATCTGCTATTATACTACTGTTGCGAATCTATTTCAGTTCGTTAGGAGGTGCGAAGATGGCTAAATGTGATATTTGTGGCAAAGGCGTTCATTTCGGTAACAACGTAAGCCATTCCCATAGAAGATCCAATAAAATTTGGAGATCTAATATCAAGAATGTGAAATGCAAAGTAAATGGAGCTTCCAAGACCATGCATGTCTGCACAAGATGCCTGCGTTCAGGTGCCGTAGAAAGAGCATAATTCTATGATAAAATTTATGGGATAACCCATCTGTCTGCAAAAACGACGGATGGGTTTTTTGTCTGCTCTCTTCTTTTCTACAGCATTCTCTTTAAATCTTCATATGCTCTGCTGATGTGCTGCATTATTTCCTTATCTCCTGCAAGATTATCGGGATGATAGATCTTTAAGAGATCCTTGTAGCGCTTTTTCAATGCCAGCTGATTTTTTACCCCCGCAAAAAATGCCCTGATTTCCAAAGACCTGCCCCGGGAGTTTTCCTCCGCCAACGTATCCATGTCTCGCATTTTTCTCCGAAAGGCTTCCTTTTCTCGGTCAAACGCCCTTCTGTCCGCCTCAAGATTGGAAAATCCGTCTTTCAGGATCTCCATCTTCTTCTCAAAAAACTGTTCTTCCTGTTTCAGACGCTGTCTCGCCGCCGTCACCTTCTGATTCAGGATTTTCATCTCCTCCTGGAACTGCATCCGCTCTTTCAGTAGACGGTTTTCTGTCTCCAGCAGTTTTTTCTGCTCGCCTTGTATCCGGATGTTTTCACTGAACAGCCATAATTTCAGCGCCTGCAGTTCCTTTTCCGTCGCCTCATTTAGATTTCTGCCGGAATTTTCCCCGTATTCTTCTCTGTTTTCTGCGCCTGTCCCTGCAGTCACAGATTCCTTCCCGATCCCCTGAACATCCATAGCCTTTGTATCCAAACACCGCCCTTTTATATTCTCTTTTCTTTCCTGTCTCCGAATAGCCGGGACAGTTTCTCACATGCAAAACAGATTATAGCCGGCAACAAGAAAACAGGCAGCCAGAAGGATTCCAACAATATTATTGCCGATTATCATCATAAGCAGCATACCGATTCCGATCCAGAACAGGACAAGCCCAAGCACACGTCTCACGCTATTTCTCCCGGCATTCTTTAGAAAAGTATATGCATTCTGCCCGTTTTATAGTATCATTTCTTTTATTCTTCCTTCTCCGGGAAGGCAATATCCACGATCTCTTCTTCCTTTATATCCACATTCTTTTTTGCCGTGAACTTATCTACAATATCCGGTACCATATCAAGGATCTTTGTCATCGTGTCCTGATTTTTCACATTCACAAGCTTTGTATAACCGTCTTTGATCACTAAAACCGCACTGGGCGTCATCTTTCCGCCCAGCCCGCCTCCGCCTGAATTTTTCTTCTCTCCGCTTCCTGCGCCCGCTCCTACACCGAAGGTCACATCCACAAGAGGCAGGATGATCGTATCACCGATCTGGGTTGCCTCACCGACCACGGTTTTTGTGGAGAGAACGGTGTCCATGCCCTTCAAAAGGGATTCCACCACACTGGGAAAATTGTTGTTCTGCATAGTTTTTCCTCATTTCCGCACATCGCTGCGCTTTTTTATTGTTTACACACTTTTACAGGGCGTTTCCGCTCTCTGTCAGAGTTTTTTCACTTCTTTTATCACACGTCGCACATCCCCGGAAAGAACCATCCGAAGCACCACCCGCATAAAATGCCACACTCTGATCTTTCCCTTTATTAAAATATGGCAGTCCAGTATCTGTCTCTCAAAATCCGGCTCCACAGAAAGCTTTGGGCTCCAGATCGGATAGAGAATACCATATAACGCCATGGCGTAGCCTGTAGTGGAAGGATCATCAAAGCCAAACCGAAGATATCCCGAAAGATTTTTCGGCTCTGTATGCCTGATCAGATAGAGAAGCTGTTTTCCTAGAAGGCTTCGGCTGCTTACCATATGATCGGATATCCAGAGGGCTTCTATCTTCTCCAACTTTTCCTTTATTCCTCTTAGTTTATCACAAAAATTGCGAATTGTCTGTAGAATCCTGGAAATTATACCGTCCGAATCCTCATCCTGCTTTTTTGACTTCCGGTCTGCCCCTCTCTCTCCGTTCTCCAATACTTTTTCGCCGCCTGCCCTCTCTTCTGCATCTGGCTTTTCTGCAGCCGCCGTTTCTTCCATGCCTGGCTTTCTGACCTCAGTCTCCTCTTCTCCCACCGTCTCTCCTGCAGCCATCGTTTCTTCCGCGCCAAACTCTCCCGCCGCTGTTATCTCTTTCCTGCCTGAGTTTCTGTCCGCAGCCTTTGCCTGCTCTGCTCCCGACGCTTTCCGGGAATCTTCTATCTCCGACGCTTCTTTCGCATCCCTTCCCCGTCTGTTTTTCCCTTTTTCTCTCCCCTTGTTCGATCCCTTATCCTCTTTCTCCTTCGCCGTATCCAAAAACGTAAAAAATAAAACCTTCACCCGCAGTCTGACCGTCTCCCCAAAGGTGACATACACACGCACAAGCCGCAGAAACCAGGTGGCGCGAAGGACCGCACACACCTTCTTTTTCTCACCGTTCTCCCCGTCAGACACTGAAAAATCCCCCCTGTATCTCACCGGAACAAACAGAGCGAAACAGATCACTACTATTAAAATGCCCAAAACCGAGACGAATATGATCCCGGCTATTCTCAAAATCAACAAAAGTATTTCCAGCATATCCCCTCTTTACATCAGGAAAATATTCCATCTTCTTTATTCTATCCGCTCTGCCAGATATTTTTTCAGATCTGCATCCCCATTTTCCGCGTAACACTCCGCTGCGATCTGCTGTACGATTTTTGCAGCTCCCGCATAATCCGCCGCGATCCCCACAATAAATCTTGGATTTTTGCGAAAATAAGACTGTAAAAGCACCAGACTGTTATAAATGTCAAGCTGATCGCTCCCCTCATTTAATGCCAGCACATAGCAGGGAAGATTCCGTCTGGAGACCTTCAGTCTCCACTTTATTCGATCTCTCTTCTTCTCCGGAATATTTTCATCCCAGTAAAGATATTTATAAAATCTGTGCATAACCGGCTCCTATGGTGAAAAGGAACCCCGCTGAAAGCAGGATTCCTCATCTGTGACGGATTATTTTCTTCTACCTTTTGAACCATCTGCTGGCCTTTTTCAATTCCAGATATTCCAGATACGCTTTTTCCAGAATCTGCTTCTCATTGGCAAATTTCAGCAGATGATATGCTTCATGGTATTTATAATACCCTGAATCGACAAAATACTCTTCCCGCTGCGGTTTGCTGTAATAACTGTCAGCCATCATCAAATACCAGTGAACATCCTTGTCCACCACGTCGTCGGGAATATTGAAGGTATATTCGCTCTTCCCAATATATTTCATGATTGTAGTTCTGGCGCCAGTTTCCTCTAACACCTCCCGAAGAGCCGTTTCCTTGTACTCTTCTCCCTCTTCCACAGTCCCCTTTGGCAGTACCCAGCCTTCATACTTATTTTTAAAATTCTTATACAGAAGAAGTATCTTGCCTCGAAATATAACCACACCGCCACAACTGGTTGCCTCAACCATTGCAAATCCTCCTGTTTTTGGTGTGCATCTAACTCTATCTGTAACACAGTATAAAACAAAGTCGGGAAAGATGCAAGATAATCTTTCCCGAGATCTCTGCTCTCACCTTCTCCGGTCTGTTTACAGTAAAGACTTTATCATTATGATCCCATGATAGTTTTCCCCGTAGCAGTCCGGTATAAATCCGGTCGGAGAAAAGCCGTACTGCACAAAGTAATCAAAATGTTCTCTTCCATTTGAGGTAAGATTCCTCAATTCCTCCGCATAATCCATGATCGGTCTGCCGTGGCAGGACATGTCTGTGGAGCCGATGATGTATTTGAGATTCCGGTATCCCTTCTCCCTCGCATAGTCTTCTGCCTGCTTCAAAAGCGGCTCCGTCTGCTGTTCCATAACATAGGCACCGTTCTCATCATAGCCCAGATTCTCAATGCTCAGATAAGAGTATCCCTCAAATTCCGCACACAGTATCCACCCCCGGACTTTTTTATCCTCCTCCATATACCAGCCCACGAGCTTTGCCAGCAGAGAAACGTCCTGCAGCTGCCCGTTCGCCCCCTCAAAATCCCACCAATCAGGCTTGATGGCAGCCATAAACTGCGCCACTTTTCCACTATTTTGTTGGTCCATTCTATAGATGTTCATTGTCCGTTCCCCCATGTCTTCTGCCTGATGCCACGTTATTCATCACAGGCTTTTCTCTCCTGCCTCTTTTATTCTTCAGGACCTTCCGCAGACGAATCACATCCTCCGGATCCTGTAAAATATGCATCCTCCTGTGACAGTTCGGGCACAGGGCCACCGCGTTGTCAATGCTGTCCTCCCCTCCCTCACAGAGCCATTTCACATGATGCTCTTCCAGATAAGGATTTCCCTCTCTATCTGAAAAGGGTGCCTTTTCCCCGCACAGATCACAGCGTCCGTCTGCAAGCCTCTTTACATAGACTGAAATACAGATATTTCTGTTTCGTTGTTTTGCCTTTCCTTCTCTGATTTGAGCCTCTCTTCTGGACGCCCTTTTCGCAGCTTTTTCCAGTTCTTCCATCGGTAACCTTCGACAGATTTTCAGAAGTTCTTCCTCAGAATTCTGTATGCTGTCGATCTTATGAATGTATTCCGCCAGTTCAGGTTTATAACTTTCCAGCCTGGATGAGCCCTGCATATTGGCGCTGTAACCGTGTTTTTTCAGATTATCAAGGGAGAACAGGCCGTCCACAAAGTATTCGTACTGCGCCTTCAGTTCGATAAACGGTCCCGGATATTCTCTCCCGGAACCAGAATATGCACGGTCATCGATGATTTTCTTCTGTCTCCCCACATCCGTCACCAGGCACTTCCACCGGATCGCCTTCACCGGAGCAGTCTCGTACAGATAAAAGATATCTCCCACCTTTACATTCCGCAGATTTATATTCTGCACCTCCTCGATCCTGCCGAGATCCCGAAGCGCGTCATTCATCCGAAAAGCATCCTCATCGTTTTCATTGTAGGGCATAAACCACTCTGTCACAGGATTTTCCTCCCCTCTCCCGTATCTTTTCTGCCGTTTCGCACCTGGGCCAATGTCATTCAGATAAACCTGTTACCACCCCGGATCACTTACGAAACGGCATTATGCCTGTGCAACCGCCGCTTCCAAATAAAATGCCGTCTGACAACATGCGCTCACCTTCCATCCCGCGAAGGTCTTATCCGAACCACCCCTGTAAAATCAACAGCACCAGCAGCATCGGCAGAATATAAGTCACATATACTCTGATCCCCTTCGGTATCTTCATCCCTTCGCCGGTGTTCGCCTCTCTCAGGTACTTCTCAAATCCCCAGCCGTACCTGGTCACGCAAAACAGCAGATAAATCAAAGAGCCGATGGGCAGAATGCAGTTGCTAACGATAAAATCCTCCAGATCGAGCACCGCACTCCCCGCCCCCATGGGCTGAAAAGCCGACCAGATATTGTAACCCAGCACACAGGGCATGGACAGCAGGATCAGAAGCACCAGATTGATCAGGCAGGATTTCTTTCTGCTTAAATGAAACAGATCCATGCCGCAGGAAATAATATTCTCAAATACCGCCAATATCGTAGAGAAGGCGGCAAAAGTCATAAACATGAAAAACAGCGTTCCCCAGATCCTGCCTGCCGCCATATGGTTAAATACATTGGGCAGCGTGATAAAGATCAGGCTGGGCCCGTTGTCGGGACTGATCCCGAAAGCAAAACAGGTGGGGAAGATAATAAGCCCCGACACGATCGCCACAAAAGTATCTAACACCGCAATATTGACAGATTCCCCCAGCAGCGTGCGCTTCTTGTCGATATAACTGCCGAATATGGCCATGGCGCCGATCCCCAGGCTCAGCGTGAAGAACGCCTGATTCATGGCCGCCACCACCGTCTCCAAAACGCCAGCCTCCCGCATTCTTTGCAGATCAGGGACAAGATAAAACTTTAAGCCTTCCATACCTCCTTCCAGTGTCATACCGCGCGCCGCAAGGATCACCATGATAAACAAAAGAAGTACCATCATGATCTTGGTGATCTTCTCAACACCCTTCTGTAACCCCATGGAGCAGATCAGGATGCCGGCCACCACGATGATCACCATACAGACCGTCAGAACAAGCGGATCCTCCAGCATACTTCCGAATACCCCTGCCACCTCCTCCGTATTCTTTCCGATAAAACGGCCGGAAAGCATCAGGTAAAAATAGTAAAGCATCCAGCCCGCCACAGTAGTGTAAAACATCATCAGTACATAATTCCCCAGCATACCGAGATAGCCGTTTAAGTGCCATTTCTGTCCCGGCTTTTCCAGTTCCGTAAAGCTCTTTACCACACTCTTTCTGCTGGCCCTGCCCACCGCAAATTCCATCGTCATTACAGGGATGCCCATGGCCACCAGAAAAAGCAGATAAAGCAGCACAAACATGCCGCCGCCATACATCCCCGTAATATAGGGAAATCTCCATACATTTCCAATGCCGATGGCACACCCCGCCGACAGCAGGATAAACCCCATTCTCGAACCCAGTTTTTCTCTTTCCATTTCCTTTTCTCCCTGTACTTTTTTAACACTCTCACCTGTCCCGCTTATCAAACACAGCCGCAGGTTTTCTGCTCTTTTCCCGTCCGCATTACAACGGCATATCTCCCGCTTTACTTTTCCATTCAGGAAACGTCTGACAAATCACACACACTTTCTCCTCAAATACAGTGCTTCTCACTCGCTTCTCCCCTCAAAGTAAGCGTCAAATACCCGTCGCGCCATAGGCACCGCGTAGTCGCCGCCGCTTCCTGCCCCTTCTATAATAACCGTGACACAGATCTCCGGATCTGCCACCGGCGCAAATCCCGTAAACCAGGCATGCGAGTCCCGCGCACTGTTGTACTCTGCGGATCCCGTCTTTCCCGCCGCTGTGTAAGGTTTATCTAAAAGCTTCGTACCGGTGCCGGTCTCCACCACTTCCCGCATCAGTCCCTGCAGGATACAGGCCTCCTGTTCCGACATCATTCTCGTACTGCCGGAAGAAGTAAACCGTTTGATCACAGCCCCGTTTACATTTTCCACATGGTCTACCACATAGGGATGCTGCAGAAGGCCGTCATTGGCCACGGCACAGGTGATCAGATTCATGTGAAGAGGCGACACCAACGTTTCCCCCTGTCCGATAGCAGTCTGCATCTGCTTATCCGTAGTCATATCCGCCCCCGTCTTCACCGTACTGACAGCGGATTCCAACTCATAAGGCAGAGGCTTCCCAAAAAACAGCCCATCAAGCGTCTCCCCGAATCTGTTCCAGTCCACCTTCGTCCCCATATTGGCAAAAGAAGTATTGCAGGATTTCGCAAAAGATTTCTCAAATCCTATTTTCCCATGGCTTATTCCATGATAACATTGTATTCTTGATCCGTCTATCTTAATCGAACCATTACATGTAAAACTATAATTTGTATAGGTGGACGGATTCTCGTGAATATATTGAAGGGCCGTTATGATCTTAAAGGTAGAACCCGGCGGATAAAGTCCCTGGGATGCCCTGTTTAACAAAACCCCCGTTTCCTCATCTGCCAGCACCTCCTCCCAGATATCCGAAATTTCATTGGGGTTAAAATCCGGTTTGGAAACCATGGCAAGCACCTCTCCGGTTTTTGGGTTTGTCACAACAATAGCGCCCTCATAGACTCCCAGCGCTCTGTTCGCCGCTTCCTGAAGCCCCACATCCAGCGTGGTATACACATTGTCGCCGGGATTCTTTATATCCTGCATCCCGTTGTCCATTTTCTCTGTGATTGGCGTGTTGGACTGGATCAGATAATAGTTCATCCTGTTTTCAATGCCGGTCTTCCCTTTTGTGGAATAACCCACTACATGGGAAAACAAACTGCCGTAAGGGTATTTTCTTGTCTCCGAACCATCCGGCCCGGTTATGGTCTCTGCCAGCACTTCACCGCCCCTGGCCATAATACTGCCCCGTCTGTTCTGGGCCACCAAAATCTGCTGCCCGGCGTTGTAGCTGTTGTTGATCATGACTTCTTTATTCTGCCAGGCATATACGCAGATATAGGACATCATTCCAAGAAACAGAAAGACGAAACCGTAAGATACCAGCAGAATTTCCCTGTTTTTAGTGTGTTTCTTTTTCCTTTTCGGATTTCTGTTCAGCCGCAGGAAGGAGTTGTCTGTTTTCCGCCTCCGTTTTTTCCCGGTCGTTTTCTCCTCCTGACTTTCCTCCCGCTGCACTGCTGCCGCCTGTAGTTCTCTCTCCCGCGGCTGTTCTTTCTTTTCGCCGCCCGCCGGCATATTTGTTCCTTTTTTCAACATTCGCCGCTCCTTTGCCCTGCCTGATGATATACAGCCCCTCAATAATCGCAAACATCATTAACGTAGTCATAACCGAACTGCCGCCGTAGCTGACAAGCGGCAAAGTCACTCCGGTCATCGGAATAAACTTTGTATCACCGCCGACCGTGAGAAATATCTGAAAAATATATAAAACACCGATGCCAAAAGCCACCAGCTGATAAAATCTGTCCCGCATCCGCATGGAAATATTCATAAACATAATAAAACAGCTCAGGCATACCATGATCAGACAGAGCGCCACAATCAAGCCCATCTCCTCCGCCACCGCAGAAAAAATGAAATCCCTCTCCACCTTCGGGATATCCTCCGGCGCTCCCTGAAAAAGTCCCAAGCCAAAAAGTCCCCCTCTCCCCAGAGAAAACAGGGACTGGGCAACCTGGTAACCCTCCCCGTCAATCACACTCCAGGGATCTTTCCAGGCCTGCACTCTCGCCTGCACATGTCTGAAAAGCTGATAGGCGATCACGGAAGCACCCCCTCCTCCGGCTATCCCAAGCAGAAGATACCATACATTTTTTGTAGCAAGAAAAACCATCAGCACATAGGCGGCGAAAAAAATCAACGCACTGCCCAAATCCCTGGAAGCCGCAAGGATCAGCACATGGATCCCTGCCACAACAGTGACATAGGCCACCTGCAGCAGATCGGTGCTTTTATAAAACGCACTGGCAACAAAAAACACAAAAATGATCTTGATAAATTCCGAAGGCTGGAAACTCAGCCCGAATATGGAATAAGAAAGCTTTGAACCATACGTAGTGTTTCCTAAAATCAATACCACTCCTAATGGTAAAATGCCAAGCAGCGCGTAAAGTATGCTCAGATTTTTGATGCTCTGAAACCGTTTGAGCAGCCAGGGAATACACATGGCAACCGCCACAGACAATAGCACGATCACAAACTGCCTGACTGCCAGTCCCATATTCAGTCTTGTCAGCATCACAAAACCGATCACAAGCAGCATGCACATATTGTGGATCACAAGCCTGTTAATGGTCGGGTAGATCAGTTCAAACAGCATAATGACCGCAAACACCGCAAGCTGCTGGAAGGCATAAAAAAACAGATACTGCAGATCCCCGGTCTCTATACAGATCGTCAGAAAACAGGTAAAATGCACAAAAAACAGTAAGAGCACCTGCCTTGTGTAAATGCCCTTCCGCTGCTTCTCCTCCCGAAACCGGAAGACCGAAAAGCTCTCATAAGTATAAACTGCCATGAAAATCGCTATAAAATATTTCGATAACGCAACTACATACTGTTCCATAAATTTTTATTCTACGCCAAGACGGAAACGCCCTTTTGTGGTCTCCATTATAGCGGTTCTTTCCTTTTTCTGTACTGTATTCGCCCCGTCCGTCTTTCCTTTTTTTCGCGATACTTTCCCTGCGGCGGCCTTCTTCTGCCTGTCTGCCGCGCTGTTATCCGCATTGTTCTTTTCCCCCCGCGCTGCCTTCCATCCGATGCTTCCTTCTGTTAATTCAGATGCCAATAACTTATCAAAGGTTTGCATGATATGCACAGCCTCCGCACCGCTCTCTGTCGTAAATTCCATGCGGAAGTTCCTGATCCCGTCCGCCAGGAGCATCCACAGGTCCTCATAACAGGATGTGGGCAGATAATTATAAATAATATTATAACAATGCGCACAATTTGTATAGACCGGAAATCGGTTTCCCATCCTGTCCGTCAGTTCCGCATACTTCTTTCTGTTCTTATCACAGTTATTTGCAGAAAGTTTGATACAATTCGCCGACACCATAAAAGGCGCCCTGCCGTAAACCGGCGCTTCCAGTCTCCCCGGTCTTTCCTTTTTATCTTCCACCGCAGCGCACAGTTCTCTGATCTCCCCGCTGCTCAGTTCCAGGGGAAGACTGACCAGGTCAAGCCTTTCCTCCCAGAAAGAAACTGCCTTTTCGTTCCAGGCATAAAGGGATGCCTCCCCCGCAATCTTTCCCCCACAGGAAATACCTTTTACCCAGGCAAACATATCGATCGTGGCACAGTAGATGATTTCCGGCCTTTTCTCCTCTATCAGCCGCTGCAGTTTCTGCAGAAATTTTTCGTCTTTCTTTCGCAGAATCACCGGACACTTTATCCCCCAGTGTACTTTCCCGGCAGAAAGTCTCTCCTGTATCTCCGCCTCTTCCATGAACAGATCCGCATCCACAATCAGATACATGGTTATCCTTTTCGCCGGATTTTTCTCCTTCTGAAACAGAGGAGCCTCTTTTGCGGCACGATAATTCATAACAGAAAATACTGTCTCAAACTGCTCCTTCGTCTGCACGGAAACAGTCAGGCCGATGCCGTCACATACCGCACTGCCCTTTTTCCCGGTAAGCTGCCTTTTTTCTCCGCAGGCCGCAGGTATGCTTCCCAGCTCTTTTTCCGGATACCGCGCGCCGTAATATTCATATATTTTCTGTAGAAGCTCCCGTCTGAGCGTTTTCACCCGGCTCATCGGCACAAAAACATGTTCACTGGTCTCTACAGTACACTCTTTCACCGCAAAAGGCGTCCCGCCGGTCCGCACAAGCTGTCCTTTGATCTCCTCTCCGCTCACAGCCCGTTTATCCGCACGCTCCGCCACATCCCCCAGAACAAAAAGACTGACCTCCCTGTCTGAGATCCTGTCAAAAAAGCGCACTTCCCCGCGAAGAGGCTCGTTTACGCTGCATCGCACAAAAACAGAGATCGGCATGACAGGCAGTTCACGAATATACCGTTCCCGCAATTTACGAATCAGCGCCTGATCTCCCTCTCTGTAGCCCGGCTTATGCAAGGTCAGCATATCCCTGCCGTTTCTTCTGTCATAGTAACCGTTCCCTGTCTCACTGCGGATGTAGAGATTTAAAAACAGCTGTCTGTCATCCGGTTCTATCCAAAAGGAAGCGCCTCCTTTTTCATAGTACCTGTCAATATATTTTCGATAGATGGACACAACACCCGCCACATATTCCGGCTTTTTCATGCGTCCTTCAATTTTAAAGGAATCAATGCCTGCCTCTATGAGCTCCGGAATATGTTCTAACGTATTCATATCCTTTAAACTCAGATAATACCCCTCTTTCCCCGCTACCCGATAAGGCAGCCTGCAGGGGCCCGCACATCTGCCTCTGTTGCCGCTTCTGCCGCCGATCATACTACTCATCAGACACTGCCCCGAATAGCAGTAGCACATGGCGCCGTGAATAAAAGTCTCTATCTCAACAGAAACCTGCTGTTTTACCACCTTTATTTCTTCTAAAGACAGCTCCCTGGCCGGTACGATCCGTTCACAACCCATCTTACGCAGATAAGCCGCTCCATAAGCCCCCGTGACCGTCATCTGTGTACTTGCATGAAGTTTCAGATCCGGAAAGCACTGTTTCAATAAACAAAATACGCCCATATCCTGCACGATCACACCGTCCAGCCCTGCCTCATACAAGGGACGTATATAATCGTAGATTCCGCCAAACTCCCGTTCTTTTACTAACGTATTGACTGTCAGATATACTTTTACGCCGAAAAGATGAGCCTTTTTTATCACGCCTGTCAGCTCATCCTCCGAAAAATTTTCTGCGTAGGCTCTCGCCCCAAACTGTCTGCCACCCAGATAAACCGCATCCGCCCCGGCGTGCACCGCTCCGAGAAAACTTTCATAGCTGCCGCAGGGTGCTAACAGTTCCACCCGATTTGCCATAGTTCCTCCTGATTGACTTCATATGAAAGAAACGAGCAGGAGAACTGTTCCCCTACTCGCCTTTGCCGTTTTTCCCTTTTAGTTCTGTCTCCAAACGCACGATTTTCTTCGCGTTTTCCTGTAATTCCGTGTTCAGGCTCCTGACATTCTTTTCGGAATTCTCCAGTTTGATCTGATAGGAGATCAACTCATGTTTCAGATCATACAATTCCTTCTCTTTCGCCTTTACCTCTTCTTCCAGAATACTGATCTGCTTTTTGGCTTTAAAATAGTCATCCGCAATGTTGATCTGCATCAAAACGCTCTGCATATCCATTGGCAGTTTCTTAAAACTGTCGACTTTCCCATACTCTGCCATTTTATTGTTGATATAACTGGCTACCTTCTGAAAGTACTCTTCACTCTCATAGCCGCTCAGCGTATACACTTTACCGCCGATCAAAACCTCAGCATCCACTCTGGAATCCATGCCGTTTCCCTCATCTTAAAGCACAAAATATGCTGCCTGTAAGTCAAAAAATATACCACATATATTATACATGATACTACGGTATAAATGCAAGCCCAAAATGGGAATATCCGAGCTCTGTCACAACACGCCCCCTGGGCGTCCGGTTGATCAGTCCGTTTTTGATCAGATAAGGTTCATAGACTTCCTCAATAGTGCCGGAATCCTCCCCGATGGCCGCCGCTAACGTTTCAAGTCCCACCGGGCCGCCGCCGAATTTTTCTATCATCGTAAGCAGCATATTTCTGTCAATATGGTCAAGCCCCATTTTGTCCACATCCATCAGATCCAGGGCGGTCTTTGCCACCTCCTCCGTAATCACGCCGTCATACTTCACCTGCGCAAAATCCCTGACTCTCTTTAAGATCCGGTTGGCAAGTCTCGGCGTTCCTCTGCTGCGTTTCGCAATCTCCACCGCCCCGGCCCTCTCCGTCTTCACATCCAGAATCCCTGCGGAATGCAGGATCACCTTTGTCAGTTCTTCCACCGAATAAAATCCCAGCCTGTGAATCACCCCGAACCGATCCCGCAGAGGTGCTGTCAGAAGCCCCGCCCGCGTGGTGGCGCCCACCAGCGTAAACTTCGGCAGATCCAGTCGAATGGACCGCGCTGTTGGCCCCTTGCCGATCATAATATCGATCACATAATCCTCCATCGCCGGATAGAGCACTTCCTCCACCTGTCTGTTCAGGCGATGGATCTCATCCACAAACAACAGATCCCCCTCCGCCAGATTATTTAAAATAGCTGCCATATCTCCCGGCTTTTCAATCGCCGGCCCGGAAGTCACCTTCATGTGTACTCCCATCTCATTGGCAATCACACCGGCAAGTGTGGTTTTACCGAGTCCCGGCGGTCCATACAACAGGACATGATCCAACGCATCATGCCTCTGTTTCGCCGCCTGAATATAGACTTTCAGATTTTCCTTGATCTTCTCCTGACCGATATAATCCTGCAGCGCCTGGGGACGCAGTGTTCCCTCTATTTTGCTGTCCTCTTCCGTAAAATTCGTCTCTATTGTTCTCGCCATTCTTCTCTCCGGTTTTGCGGTTAATCTACATTTTTATCAGTCTTTTGCGCTCACTTATTCTTCGCACTGCAAGCCTGCTCACGGGCTGACGCCCCACACTCTTTATAACAGATATTTCAGCGATGCTTTCAGAATATCCTCCACCGCCATCTGTTCCGCGCCCTTCACTTCCTTCACTGCGCGGGCCGCCTCCGTCACACCGTATCCGAGCGCCGTCAGCGCCTCCACAGCTTCTCTGGCGCTGTCGGATACGGCATCATCAAACCGCACCGCCCCGGTATCCGCATGCAGCGTATCCTCAAGCGAAACCTTGTCCCGCATATCCAGTATAATGCGCTGTGCCGTTTTTGCACCGATACCCGGAGCCTTCGCGATCATTTTCGCATCCCCCGACACAATGGCAAAGCGCAGATCATCCGGACTCATCACGGACAGGATACTCTGTCCGCCCTTCGGTCCGATGCCGTTTACGCCGATCAGAAGTTTAAAAATATCCAGATCATCCTTCGTCAGAAAGCCATACAATGCTATGGCGTCCTCCCGCACGGATGTGTAAGTATAAAGTTTTGTCTCCTCCCCGACGGACGGCAGAGCAGACGCGGTTCCTGCCGAGATCCGTATATTGTAACCAATGCCGTTCACCTCAACGATCACAAGATCCGCCTCCTTGGCAGCTATTTTTCCTTTAAAATATGCATACATCGGTCATACGCCTTTCTGATATGTTCCGCTTCACAGGCAGTCCCATACTGCCAGACCGTTGCGCCTCTCACAGGCAGCCTTTGGCAGTCAATGAGCCAAAGCCATGGATTCCACGGCTCTGGCTCGCGGCATTTCTGATCTTCCCTGATACATGCGGAGCGCAAAGTTCTCTCAGATCCTGAATTGATTCATCAGTTCCACCATTGCCTCGACCTGATGTTTCTGCGCTTCACTGACCGCGGCTGTCTCCTCGGATGTTGCAGAATTATTATCCACAACAGAAGACACCTGCTCAATGCTGTCGTTCACCTCATGCATTCTCTCCACATCCTTTTCCAGCATCTCCACGATCTGATTAATCTTCTCCGTTGCGACTGTGGTGCTCTTCATGACTTCCTTCATATCCTCGGAAGTTTCATCTGCGATTACGATTCCCCTATTCATCACCGTCACCGTCGTCTCAATCAGCTCCGTCGTTCTGCCGGCCGCTTTTGCGGACTCGTTGGCGAGATTCTTAACCTGCTCTGCCACCACTGCAAATCCTCTTCCGGCCTCCCCTGCTCTCGCCGCCTCAATGGCAGCATTCAGGGATAACAGATTCGTCTGAGAAGCGATATCTTCGATCGTTCCTATGATCGTACCGATCTGTTCGGAACATACGCTGATCTCCGCAATGGCATCCTTCAGTTCCTGCATCTTCCGGTTTCCCTTTTCCAGGGCATCGCTGGCATCCGCCGCAATCCTGGCGGATTCCTCCGCCTCTTTGGCGTTCTCCTCCATGCTCATGGTCATGGTCTCAATAACAGACATCAGATCCGAAACCTGCATTGCCTGATCGGTACAGCCCCTGGCAAGATCCTCCGCCGCACAGTTCAACTGTTCCGTACCGTTGCTGATCTCACCGGAAGCATTGCGGATCGTCAAAAGCGTACTGCGCATCTGTTCTCCGATTTTCAGGAAAGATTCCCTGATCGTCACAAATTCGCCCACATACTCCTGTTTTACCTGAATATCATAATTGCCCTCTCCCATCTGTCCCAGAATCCCTGTGATCTCTTCCATCATAGCTAACAGGTTCTTCTTCATAAAGGCGATGGACTTCACCATCCTGCCGACCTCACTCTCATTTTCCCGAAGATCCAGCTCTGTATGGAAATTTCCTTCCGCCAGCGCTCCCATCTGCGTGGAAACTTTCTGAATGGGCTGCAGCAGTTCTTTAAATGCAAACCGGATCGTCATAAACATCTGGAAGATCATGTAGGCAAAAGCCGCGCCGAAAACGATCTCCATAACTATCTGAAAAATTCTCAGTCTCCCCAGTTCCTTATCTTTCCGGGCCAGAATCCCCTGTATCGTTTCATCCGTCACACGGTTGATCTGTTCCACGGTCTCCCCGTATTCTGCGCTGAACACAGATTCCCTGGCCGTTTCCAGATCCCCGTTTTTCACACACTCCATGGCTGCCTCTTCCAACGGGACAAGATTATTGGACATGGAAGCAATCTTTTCCAACCCCGCCCACTCTTCATCTGTCAGGCCACACTCCTCCAGCACCGCGATAGCCTTATCCCGGTTCTTGTCCTCGTTAAGTTCTTTCATATAGTTATTGTAATATGTTTCGTCTCCGGTAACAGCATAGGACTGCACTTCGTATGTCAGCGTCTTTGAACCGATCCGATACTGATTTAGCGCCGCAGTCGTATTGATCTGTGTAACATTCATCGCAGACATGGCAGAATTGCATAAAAAAAAGCCGATCAGCAGCACTGCTCCCAGTATAACCGCAGCCAATGCCTGTATTGCCAGTATTCTCAGTCTTGCCGACTGACTCTGTCCTCCCGAATTACTCCCCATTTAACAATTACCTGCCTTTCTGTAAAAATATAATTCCATTCATCATATCAAACGTTGCCTCTACGGGCTATTATACTGAAAAAACGCCAAAAAATCAATAGTCCTTCACGCTTTCGGAAGCCGCCGCAACAGCTCCCCTGCAGATACACCGATCAAAAATCCCGTAACCAGCCCTATAACTAGAAGCATCGGCGCATAATACCCCACTGCCGCCGTCCGCACCAGAAAGGCTGCCATCACAAGCTGACCGGCATTATGAAACACCCCGCCTGCCATGCTGACGCCATAGAGGGAAAGCCCTGCCCTTTTTGCCGCCGCCATACTCCCGAAACTGACAAGCGCCCCGCCGAGACTGAATAACAGGGAAAACAGGTTCCCAAACAGCAATCCGGAAAGTGCAATCCGCAGAACATTCACCGTCAGCGCTTCCCGCCAGCCGTAATCATACAAAACGACCACTACCGCCAGATTGGCAAGCCCCAGCTTCATCCCCGGCACACCGAAAAAGAACGGGAAAAGAGATTCAATATAGGAAAGCATCAGCGCCGTCGTCACAAAAAGCGCCATCGCGACCAGTTTCTTATTTTTCATGTATTTTATTTCGCCCTCCGCCTTTTCCCGGAATGATTTACACAAAAATCTGAAACGATGCAGGCGGCACAACTGTACATCAGTTATGCCGCCGCAGATCGTCTCCGGTATCTTTTTTCACATATCTTTTATCCGTCTGTTGTGTCTATAGCTCTGCACTGTAAAAAGGCGTACCGTCCGGCGCAATATAGATATAGCGGATCCCATCCAATTTGATGCCGTAAGCAGTATCAAACTCCTGCTTTAATTCGTCCACTAATCCTTGTAATGACGCCGTAAGAGTCTCAAATTCAGAACCTTTGGCAGCTTCTGCCAGTTCCTGTGCAGAAACTGTACCCCAGATTTCTGAGTCAAAATTATAGGTATAGACAAGGGTATTTCCTTCTGCTCTCAGAGAAACTGTTAATCCGACCTCCTTCATCATCTCGTTTGTCAGATTTTCAATTTCTCTTCCTTCCTCCGACATAGCCCATTGCTCTAACGTCGTGATCGTACCAGCCGTTACCACCTGCTCAGGATTCTCTGTCGGTACTGCTTCCCCTGAATTCTCTGCAGGTATTACTTCTTCCGGGTTTTCTGCCGGTGCAGGATTGATATCAGGCAGAATAAGCACCTGCCCTTTATAAAGAATGTTGGGATTTTTGATAGAAGCCTTATTTGCCTCATAGATATCTTCCCAACGGGCAGAATCTCCGTATACTGACTGCGCGATCTTTTTCAGATAGTCGCCCCGCTCCACTGTGTAAGTCCCCTCGGCATTCGCTACAAGTCCCGTGGACAATACCATGAGCATCAAAACGAGTGCCGCACTTCTTTTGAATAGTTTTTTTCCCATGTCTTTCCTCCATTTTGAATTGTTTTTACACCAAGTTCCAATTTTATTGTATCATCCACCCAAAAATTGTCAAGCGAGAGGGTTCCTTTTACAGACCGCCAGATCGAGCAGGCATTCACTGCAAGGGATATGCCCGCTCGACCAACCACCATTTTCAGTGATGCATCTCTCCTACCCGTCTATTAGAAGTGAATTATAAAATGCCTGCTCTTCCTCCGACGTCCTGTAATAAAAAGTAAGCAAATCCTCCGACAAAAAGGCCATATGAAGGCTCTCGGCATCCCCTACTATTCTGGCGATATCGGTATCCTGATACAGTACGATCGTATAAGCTTTCTTTGGTTCCTTATCCCCGAATTTTGCCACCGGATACATGTAGAACTCAAAATAGTAAGACTCTTCTGCCCCCTCCGCAGCCTCTTCTCCCAGTCCCTCCTCCGGCTCCGCCTCGAACGCCTGGAGATACCGGTACAGCGTTTCTCCGTCTTCTATCGTCCTGAGTAACGTATCGCTCTCAGCCTCGTACACCTCGATCCTCGCCAAATTCTGCAATTCCTCTCTCGTATATGTTCTCTCCCCGGAGGCACTGCAGCCGACAAGCAACGCTCCCGCCGCAATACACAATACCGCACACATACATATGCCTGCCATTCTGATTCCGCTTTCCCATATGCGGGAAACCTTATCCCGCACAATGCCCCCCAGGCTTTCTGCTTTCTGTTTCATTTCGATTCCATCCCTTCTGTTGTTTCTTCATTTCTCCTGTCTTTCCATCAACAATTTACACACTGTCACAAGCAGCGCGCAAAGCAATACGATAACCGGCGCCATGGGGCTCCATATATTTGACACAAATCCAACTAAGACCGCAAGCGCTGTTACCGGCGCCGCCCAGTAGATCCATGCAAATCTTTTTGCGCCTTTTTTCGGTGCGTCCTCCGCATTTTTTATGATCCTTTTATCTGTCATAACGGACATGGCCGCCCACAGAATAAAAGAAAGTCCGGCGGCATCTGAGACCCACTGCAGCGCCCCCACCGAAAGGCCCAAAATCCTTGTGCCATAATAATGCACCAGAAAATCCAGGCACTCCGTTCCCAGCACTAAAATCAGCATCCCCATGATCGCCATCACGGCATATCGTTTCCGCTCTTTTTCCTGTCTTATTTTAAAATCCTCATACACTCTGCTGTCAAAGATCAGCTTTTCCCTTTTGATCTCCTGATACTTTTTTGTCTGGAAATACTGCCAGATCAGAAGGGAGATCCCTGCCATCGTGACGATCCAGTACAGCGCTTCCATCACGCTGTTTCCGCGGGGACCACCGATCTCGTCAAAAATATTGGCTGTCATGATAAGCACTAATGCCCCTATGATCCGCTTCCTGTTCTGTTTATGATAGGTCAGGTAACCTTCCAGCATCTCCCCGCTGACATAATACCCGCCTTCCGCCACGGCACTTACTTCACTGTCTTCCTTTAATAAGTAATCCAGCGATACGCCGAACATATTGCTGATCTGTATCAGCTTGCTCACCTCCGGAATGCCCTTATCATTCACCCATTTCCCAACCGCCTGTCTCGACACATCCAACTGTTCCGCCAGTTCTTCCTGCGTCATATTTTTTTCTTTCAATAGTATTTTTAATTTCTGTCCCAAGGTCATTTGCTCTCTCCTGTCTCTTTCAGTTTCGAAACGGCTGCCGGCGCCCTGTTTCTGATGCTATCTTAGCAAAATATTCCCTCTTTTGCTACCAATCTGCAGTTTCTTCCTGTCAACTTTCACATTCCATAGCATAAAAAACTTGCATAAAAGTAAAAAAATCCTCTCCGCCGCAGTGCGATCTGCGCGGAACGTTTTGTTTCACAGGACGCAATTTCCCATGAAACAAAAAACTTTGTGGAGGTACATTGCCTGCACAAAGCTTTTCATATCTCTCAGCACCTTATATCCAAAAACTGAAACTTGCCGTGAATCCGGATCTTCACTGAATCGGCCGGCACAAAAATACAGTCTCCCTTATAGATCTCCCGCACCGTATTTTCAAAAGTCAGAATGCCACACCCATCTATACAGAGCAGTACCCGAAAACTCAGTTCGTCTGTCCTGTAACATACCGCCTGTCGTTTCTCCGTATTCACCAACATCCGATACACCTCGAAATACCGGCATCTGCCCAGCAGCTCCTTCGCACAGCCAGGTGTATAGTTTAACACCCGGATAGGTTGTCTCGGTTCTCTCTCCCCCTCCAGATTAGCCACATCCAATCCCTTCTCTATCTGGAGAGGCCTTTTCTTTCCATCTTTATCAATTCTGTCATAATCATACAGACGATAGGTCAGATTGGAATTTTCCTGAATTTCCGCGATCAGGCAGCCCGCGCCGATCGCATGGATCGTCCCCGATTCTACGAAAAACACCTGGTCTTTTTTCACCGGCACTTTTTGCAGATATTTCTCCACTGTTCCATCCTGCAGTGCTTTCCTGAGCACCTCCCTCCGTATGCCATGTCGCAGCCCGTATATAATATGGGCGTCTTTCGCGGCGTCCAGAATATACCATAATTCACTTTTGCCCGCCTGTCCGTTTTCAAATTTTTCCGCGTAATCGTCCGTAGGATGAACCTGCACGGAGAGATCTTTCTTCGCATCTATAAATTTGACCAGAACAGGAAGCTGCCCCACGTCCCTGCTCCTTTCCCTTCTGACACGACTTCCCAGATATTCCGGGTGCATCCGCAAAAGCTCAGGCAGCGGGACACCGGCATATTCTCCATCGGCCACCAGCGAAAGCCCATCGGGATGGGTGGAACATTCCCAGCTCTCTGCCAGAGGAGAAAGTTCCCTGTCTTTTCCCATCTCATCCTGTAAGCGCCTGCCACCCCAGAGATAATCTTTTCCGCATGGTTTGCACAAGAATGGTCTGTTCATCATCATATGCCTTTCTTCTATCACAAAAACCGTATTTATTCCGCACTATTCCAGTTCATGTTTCTCCTTATCCTGCACAGAAATTTCTTCCCCGATCTGCACTTCGATCAGCTTTAACTTTGTCTCCGCGATCACAGTATGCCTGCAGCCTGCACTCATGGTGATCACATCCCCGGCCTTCACTTTCTGTTCCATGCCGTCCACGATGGTTCTGCCCTCCCCTTCTATCACAGTCCATATCTCATCCCTGTGCCTGTGGGAATGGTAATTCATGGAATTACCTGCATGCAGTGTGACTTTTATAGTCATACTGTCAGATTCCACATCGATCACCCTGTAGCTTCCCCAGCTCTTCTCCGCGAACTTCACCTGCCCATCCATCTGATCCACAAAAGGTTTCATATAGGAGCTTTGCTCCTTATCGGCCACAAGGATTCCCTCCGGGGAGGCGGAAATCACCACATCCTGCAGACCCATGGCCAGTATCGGCACGTCCAGTTCATTGACGATATGAACGTCTTTACACGTCTCATCCATGATCCCCTTGCCCACAACAGTTTCTTCCATCGCCTCCGTCATGGTATTCCAGGTTCCGATATCTTTCCACTGCCCTGCATAGCGCATCACCTGAATCTTTGGCTCTTTCTCCACCACTGCATAGTCAAAGGATATCTTTTCCATGGTATCATATTTATCATAAAGATCCTGATAGTCGGTAAAATCCATCAGTTCGTGAGCTTTTTCGAGAAGATACTTCAGTTTACAGCCAAAGACGCCTCCGTTCCATAAAGCACCCTGTTCTATATACTCCTTCGCTTTCTGAGCCGTGGGCTTTTCCCGGAAGGTTTTTACAAAACTAAGTTTCTCCTCCTTTTCCGGTATAATATAGCCGTATTTTTCACTGGGATAGGCCGGAGCAATACCCAGTAACACCAGATTTGCCTCCCCTTTCCCGGCCTGTACGGAAAGCGCCTTCAAAGCCTCAAAATATTCCTTCTCTACGAAAGGATCCACCGGACAGACTACCACACTCTCCTCCGGGTCTATCCCCTGTATATCAGTCAGATGAGCAGCCGAGAGAGCCATCGCCGGAAAGGTATCCCGCCTGCAGGGTTCCGGAGAGATGTGCACCCCCTCCCCCAGCTGATTGTGAATGGCGGAGATCTGTGCCCTGCTCGTGGCGATCGTCACTTTTGCCGTTTCATCCGTCTCCTTGATCTGCCTGTAGATGCGCTGCACCATGGATTCATAGGTGCCATCCTTCTTTTGAAATATCTTGATGAACTGTTTGGAACGAATATCGTTGGAAAGAGGCCACAGCCTTTTCCCCGAACCTCCCGACAGTAAAATAATATTCATGCAAGTACCATATCCTTTCTGCAGTCTGCAAATTTTCCTGTATACCAAAGCCTGTCTGTCTTCAGAAACAGGACTGTATTTATCGGGTATTCCCCATCAGCGCTCTGCCCGCATCGGACTATGCAGAAAATCCTCATAACTGAGCCTGATACCCTCTTCCAGTTCCGTCTTATACTTCCACCCCAGTTTCCCGGCCTTGCTGACATCCAGAAGTTTCCTGGGGGTGCCGTTTGGTCTGGACGTATCCCACAGGATCTCACCCTCATATCCAATCACTTTCGCCACCAGCTCCGTCAGCTCTTTGATCGTCAATTCCTTTCCGGTTCCTGCATTTACGGTCTCATCCCCGCTGTAATGATTCATCAGAAAAACGCACAGATTCGCCAGATCGTCCACATAAAGGAATTCCCGCAAAGGGGAGCCGTCGCCCCAGCAGGTGACGGACTTGTATCCGCTCTCCTTCGCCTCATGAAAACGCCTGATGAGAGCCGGCAGCACATGGCTGTTGGTTGGATGGTAATTGTCCCCCGGCCCGTACAGGTTTGTGGGCATCACGGAAATATAGTCCGTTCCGTACTGCCTGTTCAGATAGGAACAATATTTCAAACCGGAAATTTTTGCCAGCGCATAGGCTTCGTTGGTCTCCTCAAGCGCCGACGTCAGAAGACAGCTCTCCGGCATGGGTTGGGGTGCAAGCCTCGGATAGATGCAGGAAGACCCCAAAAATTCCAGCTTTTTACAACTATTTTGCCATGCTGAATGGATCACATTCATCTCAAGTGTCATATTCACCCACATAAAATCTGCCGGCGCCTCGCTGTTCGCCACGATCCCCCCCACTTTTGCCGCCGCGAGAAAAACATATTCCGGCTTTTCTTCAGCAAAAAATTTTTCCACTTCATTTTGCCTGCAGAGATCCAGCTCTTTGTGACTTTTTGTAATCAGATTGGTATACCCCTGCCTTTTCAGTTCCCTCATAATGGCGCTCCCTACCATGCCCTTATGGCCCGCCACATAGATCCTCGCATTCTTCTCCATATTATTTCACAACCCCTTTTTCCAGATATTCCGCCAGATTCGTCCGAATCTGTTCTTCTGCCCGCTCTACCGCCACTTTCTCCATATCGTAATTCACCATAATCTCCACCAGTTCTTCAAAACTGGTGGCAGTTGGATTCCAGCCCAGTTCAGTCTTTGCTTTCGTGGGATCTCCCCAGAGGTTCACCACATCGGTGGGGCGGTAAAAATCCGGGGATACTTCTACGAGCACCCGCCCGGTCTCTTTGTCGATTCCCTTCTCCTCCATACCTTCTCCCTGCCATATCAGCCCGATCCCCGCATAGTGGAAAGCTAATGTGGCAAACTCTCTGACGGAGTGCTGTACCCCGGTAGCGATCACAAAATCATCCGGTTTTTCCTGTTGTAAGATCAACCACATACATTCCACATAATCCTTTGCATAGCCCCAGTCCCGCAGAGATGAAAGATTGCCGAGATACAGTTTATCCTGTTTGCCCTGGGCAATGCGTGCCGCGGCCAGCGTGATCTTTCTCGTGACAAAAGTCTCTCCCCTGCGCTCCGATTCATGGTTGAACAGAATCCCTGAACAGCAGTACATCTGATAAGCCTCTCTGTACTCTTTCACGATCCAGAAACCGTATTGCTTCGCCACCGCATAGGGCGAATAGGGATGAAAGGGAGTCGTCTCTCTCTGGGGAACCTCCTCCACCTTCCCGAATAATTCTGATGTGGAAGCCTGATAGATACGGCATGTCTCTGTAAGCCCGCAGATCCGTACCGCTTCCAGTACTCTGAGTACTCCTACGGCCACCACATCCGCCGTATATTCCGGCACATCAAAGGACACCTGCACATGGCTCTGTGCCGCCAGATTATAGATCTCATCCGGCCGTATCTCCCCCACCAGCTTCACAAGACTCATGGAATCCCCCAGATCCCCATATTTCAGATGAAACTCCTCACATCCCTCCAAATGCGCAATCCGCTCTCTGTAATCCACGGAGCTGCGCCGTATCATGCCGTACACCTCATATCCTTTTTCCAATAAAAATTCTGCCAGATAGGAACCGTCCTGCCCCGTTACCCCCGTGATCAAAGCCCTCTTTTTCATCTTTTACACCTCACACCGATCCTGTATTTGCATTTATCAAACTATACTATACTTCTTTATTATCCGCATTGCTATAGAAATTATTGTCCCAAACTTGCATTATATTGACTTTTATATTATACTATCCATTAAATCGGCAGATTCCGGATCAATCCTGCCCTATTGCTGCAACCATACCTGAAAATGAGGTTTATTCATGAAAAATTATAATTATCAGGGTACATATGTCCACTCCAACCGCATTCTGCATACTCCCTCGGAATTTGCCAGAGAAAATCTGTTATATCTACAGGAAATCGGACAGGTGCATGCCAGACAGCCCCATATCAGCACCCACCCGGATCTGGCCTCCTATCTGTTTATCATAGTGCTTTCGGGCAGCGGCAGACTTTCCTATCTGGGAGAAGAATATAAGCTCTCCCGTGGGGACTGTGTCCTTATCAACTGCAAAAACGAATATTTTCATGAAAGTTCCGACGATCTCTGGACGATACGCTGGATCCACTTTTATGGTCCCACAGCCCCCGGTATCTATCGGAAATACATGGAAAGAGGCGGAGAAGTCCTGTTTCATCCTGAAACTATGGGAGATTTTGTAAATTGTTGGGAAAAACTATTTGAACTGGCCGCATCCGACGACCATATAAAAGATATGAGGATCAATGAGCACCTTTCTGCTCTCTGCTGCCTTCTGATGGCAGAAAGCTGGCATCCTGAATCCAGAATACCCGGAAAGGAACGCCAGTCTCTGCTTGAAATACAGAAATATCTGAAAGATCATCTCTCAGAAAAAATAACTCTCACTATGCTATCAGAAAAGTTTTATGTAAATAAATACTATCTGACCCGCCTTTTCAGAAACGAATACGGCCTTACGGTGGGGAGCTATCTGCTGCAGACTAGAATCTCTCACGCCAAAGAACTTCTGCGTTTCTCCGGCCTCTCCATAGAAGAGATCAGTGAACGCTGTGGTATCACGCCGCTCTACTACTTTTCCAGGATATTCAAACAGGTGGAAGGTATCAGCCCCAGGGATTACCGGAAAAAATGGCGCTGATATATTCCAGTGTTTTTATATTATTGAAACTCCACCACAACGCTGTATCTTCGATCGATCGCTTTAACGATGGGTTCATAGACTTCCCTGACCATGTTAAGCGCAAGATCATCCGCTTGCTGTCCGTTTTCCGCCGTATTGAATTTCGTCTCCAGCCGGCCTCTCAATTCCTTTTCGATGGCGTTTAAATCTTTCACAGTCAGCTCGATATCTCCTCTCGCAAGCAGCCCCTCTTTTACATCATCCACAATGATTTTGTCAGGATCTATCTCGATCGCCTGCAGATAGGCGTGTTCGATCTTAATGGTAAGAATTCTTTTCTCTTTGTCGTCGATGATATCTTCCTCTGTTAGACCATCAAGATCTACCACAAAATAACCTTTTCCCGTATAACTGACCTTCTGTGTCTTTTTCAGGAAATCGAAATCCAGTTTCTGAATCAGTCTGTCTGAGAGTTCGGTGGAGACCGTCGCCTCCTGGGTGCTCACAATAAGTTTCCTTGTCTCTTCCTGTTTTCCCAGTAAAACCTCCGAAAAATTTACTTCCACGCCGCTGCCTTCCAGATAAATGGTGTTTAAATCGATCTGTTCCACACCATCGTCATAGCTTTCTTTAAATACCGGAATTTTATTATGCCTGCCCCAGACCAAAACGCAGATAATCAGAATTACCAGCAGGGAACAGACACCATTTAAGAGTTTTCTCCTCATCGCTCTCCCTCCGCTTTCTCCCAATCCCTCTCGATCGCCTTTCTGCCACTCTTTCGTTCCTGCAAAACAAAGTCCATCCGGGGGCCCGACAGGTTCAGGCTGAATAATTCCTTAAGCAGCCACCGGAAAAACAGCAGCACAAATATCGGCAAAACACATGTCGTCACGATCATAATGGCAAGGGAATTCACGCATTTTTTCAGGACATTCTCAAAATATGCCAGCAGATCCGATGCGCCCTGTACGACAGTTTCGAACGCATCAGTCAGTTTGTCCAGGACAGTTGTCCCTTCGTCACCAGAAGCCGTCACCTCGTTCACCTTCTCAGCTCCGGCGTTTGCCTCCGCTATCGTTTCATCCACGTACACCAGATAATCTTCACACACTTTTTCTGTAAAATGTGTGCTGATCGGTATGACACACACGACCGCCAGTCCGAGAATCATCAGCTTTGCAGCCAGATTCCTGAAGAAGGCTTTTCCCCATACTACAGCAAAAATATACAATACGCAGGCAATCGGTATGATATATACAAACGAAAACTTCATTCCTTCTACAACGACCAGTCTTTCCAGGTGCAGAACTGCAAAAATAAACACAAAATATTTATTCATATCCGCAAGCGTGCCTGCTATCGGGCTGCCAATATCATCCGGGAGCACCGTAATAGCCACAGAAACCGCTATCGTTGCGCCGGAAAATTCCATCACCGTTGTTTTACTCTCCTCCAGACTTTCCAACGTCTCCTGAACATAGTTACTCTCCGGTACTTCAGACGCCAGTATCAATACAGAAAACACAGCTATCAGTATCGCCAGCAAAATTTTCGCTGCCTTTTCTCTATGTACATCCGTTACATTTTCCCTCAGCCATTTCCTGAAATACACCTGCTATCCCCCTGTTATCTATCAGCATTATTATTAAATTTTACACCTGCCTGCTGTGTGCAGGCAAGCATAAAATCACTTTTTGTTCTGACAGCATAACAGATTAACTCTGCGGCTGTGACCTTGCACCAGTCATAATCTTTCCCTACTCCACCAGCATCTCCTCAATAAATATCCCATACCCTTTCTCTGGCGCATTTACAAGCACATGGGTTACGGCCCCCACCACTTTTCCGTTCTGGATAATCGGACTGCCGCTCATCCCCTGCACGATACCTCCCGTCAGGTTTAACAACTCCTCATCCGTCACAAGCAGCTCAAGCCCCTTGTTTCCTCCATCATTTCCCATATGGATGGCCGTGATCTCGATACTGTACTCATGCATCTCCTCATTTACTGATGAGATCATTGTCGCCGGCCCCAGTTGGATATCCTGTTTGAAGCCGATCTCCTGGGTTTCCAGCGCAATGCCGTTTTCTCTCACCTTCTCCAGATCCAGTCGCCCGAAAATACCGTAGGGCGTATTTTTTGTGATCTCCCCGATCACATTGGCGTCATCATATTCTATCATACCGGTCAGTTCTCCGGGAACGCCGTCCGTTCCTTTGCGGACCGCCACGATCTTCGTGCCGTAGAGGGAACCTCTTCCCAGTTCCATCAGCTCCCCGGTATCGGAATCCGTAATGCCGTGCCCAAGAGCTCCAAAATTGCCATTTTCATCCACAAAGGTAAGAGTTCCCACTCCCTGGGCATTGTCTCTGATCCAGATGCCCATCTTGTATTCCCCGTTCTGATTCTGAGCAGGCGTCACCCGCTCCTCTAAGTACACGCCGTTCCGCTCGATGCCGAGCAGCACTTCCGTTCCCGCATTTTCCGCAAGCAGACTCATAAACTGTTTTTTTCCTGTAATTTCCTCTCCATTGTAGCTGAGAATATAATCCCCCTCGGTCAGATGTCCCCTGGATGGCTCGCGGACAGCTCCGTCCGGACTGTTAAAACTGCCCACGCCTACTACCATCACACCCTTTGTCTTCAAAAAAATCCCCACCGGAAATCCGGCTGCGGAAACGCTCCTCTCGCTCATCACCTGTATTTCCACATTTTTTAACGGAATGACACCCAGCAGTTTTACATTCATCTGATAAGTGGCTTCCGAAGCGCCGGTCACCATCGTCACGGGGCGATAAAGTCCAGTCTGCATTCTGCCCTGCGCCGTCTCAATACTGGCGCTTGCCGGCAGCCTGAAATTCATCTGCTGCTCTTTCTGCGTTGTAAGTCTCACCTGAGAAGGGACAGAGTTATAGCACATGTACCAGCCGCCTGCCACCATTCCTGCCAGAATGCTGACAAAAATTCCCTTATAAAAATTTCTGATCGCCTTCTTCATACTGCTTCGCTCCTCGTCTTCTTACATATGTCTGAATCAGGTGACTGCCAAATCTGTTGATTCTGCCGTTTCGCAACCGCCTGACATTCAAATGACAGCCGGCGCATCGCAAGCTGTCTTTCTATTTGCAAAAGTTACAAAAGGACACTGACGATTTTCATCGCGGTGTCCTTTTTAGTATGCGTCAGGAATCGAAATTCACTACACTCATTTTTTGTTTTATATGGAATTTTTTACCAGATTAAGTATACTTTCCCGGATGCCGAATTCAAAAAGCCTGTCGGCATATGATACCCTGCGGCATATCACTCCTGCCAGGTGTTGAACAGTTTTGCCACGACTGCGGCATCCTTCTCCGCACATACTTTTCCCATATTGTCCTCATCGCTCAAAATCCCTGCTATTACCTGCAGTTTGTCGATATGCGTATTGGAATCCTTTGCCGCCAGCGTGATCACCACCTGCACCGGCCCCAGTTCACTTCCGAAATCGATCGCCTCATCCAGTGTGATCAGACTGATCCCGGTTTTTAACACGCTTGCGTCCGGTCTGGAATGCGCTAACGCAAGCCCCGGGCCAATGACGATATAGGGTCCCATTTCCTTCACTGTGTCGATCGTCATTTCCACATATTTTTCTTCAATATAGCCGCTGTCTACCAGAAGACTCCCCGATATTTTAAGCGCCTCCTCCCAGTTTTCCGCATGGGCCTGCAGTTTTATATTTCTCTCTTCTATGACCATACTGATCCTCATTTCTTTTGCACATAATATATTGATATATATCATTTATACATTTTCCTTTACCGCCGCACAGGAATTATTCCGTAAACCCAGGCGCTCATACTGCTCGGACGGCGCATCGCTTTTTTCCATCTCCTGAATAAGCGCCTGAGTCATGCGTTCTTCCAGCTCCTTATCCACAAGGGGATTTAACTGCCCGGGATCCTTTTCCACATCATACAGTCTTGTCCCAAAGCGCCCCACCTTATACTTGTCTTTCCCTTTGATTTTAAGCACCCTGCAGTTTTTTGTGAAAGAAAAGGGCTCTGCCAGAACTGCCGTCTGCATCTCCTTTACTGTAAAACGCTTGTTCATATGTAACGGCATCAACGTATAATTATAAATTTCATCCGTCTTTTCCGGAAGCGGCGCCCGCATATAAGTCACCTTTCCGTCCGTAATATTCACATGACCGCTGAATACGCCATAGAGGCCGTAGCGCCGTACCGGTTTGTCATTTTTTATCGTCTCTTCCAGATCCTTCCCCTGCATATCCTTCGGAATTTCCAGACCGAAGTAGCCAAGAAGCGTAGGTGCCCAGTCGATCATCTGCACCAGGGAATTTCTCTTTTCCCCTGCAACCTTGCTTCTGGGATCCCAGATAAACAGCGGTGTATTGGCGTTTTCATTGTAATAGGGCATCTGATTTTTCCCCCAGTATTCATGCTCTCCGAGCATAAAGCCATGGTCCGTTCCCACAATCAGCATAGTGTCTTCCCACATGTCGTACCGGTCCATCAGATCCAAAATGCGCCCCAGACTGTCGTCGCACATGGAAACAAGAGCTTTATACTGTCTTCGACAGTGCGCCACTTCTTTTTCACTCTGTTCCAGCGGTCCTCTCGGCCAGTCAAAATGCTCTCCGTCATATTCTTCCGGATATCTGTCCAGATATTCCTGCGGAACATAAAACGGTTCATGGGGATCAAAAGTTTCCAGATGAAGCAGCCAATTGTCAGCGTCCTTATTTTTTTCAATAAATTCACAGCCCAGATCAAAGCATTTCGTCTGCGGAAAATCTTTCTTTTCCGCAATATATTTCCTGTTGATCCAGTCATAGCGCCAGAGTCCCGACTCGCCGACTCCGGTCTGTTTCTGGGGAACCATGACAACAGGCGGTATTTCCGGTCTTTCTACCTCTCCTTTCCAGTGATCGCCCTCCTGCCCGCGGACACATTCCCAGGATGAATATCTGTTATGGTAATCGGCGCCGCCGTCCTCCCAATAGTGCAGATGATCGCTGATCAGATGGGTATAAATACCGCTTTCTTTCAAAAGCTCCGGCATGGAATCATCAAAGGGCTCAAGCGGTCCCCACTCCCTGTGAAGAAAATTGTACCTTCCGGTATGCAGTTCTCTCCGCGCAGGCATACACGGCATACTTCCCACATAGCTGTTACAAAACATTGCGCTTTTCTCCGCCAGTCTGCAAAAGTTGGGCGCTATGGTATCGCACTGCGGATGATAAGGCGGTAAGTATCTTCGATTCAGGGAATCGTAAAATACAATAATCGCTTTCATATGTCCTCCTATTTCCTTGCGGCAGGATAATATTCATCTACGATTCCCGCAATCTGTTTTGCGATGCCTGCACCGTCCATGATATTGACCACTTCTACCAGATGCGTGTTTTCATCAAAGGTCAGACCTTCCGCCAGCTTTTTGGAAATTGCCACCACATCCGCCCAGTCTTTCAGGGAATTCAGTTCTCCTACGGCAGTATGTTTTACCTCCGCATTGACGCCTTCCGCCACCAGTCCTTTTTTCACAAGCATTTCCGCCACAGCGCTGCTGCCCAGGCCGTAGCCGCACACAAACAATACGTTAACCTGATCTTTCATTTTTCTCTCCTTTTCCTCCATTTTACGCGATAAACGCTTTTCCTATCCAGTTCATGATCTGCGTGATCACTGCCCATACGGTAGTAAAGTCAAACATGCCTGACCAGCCCACACCTTCCGGATACTGCATCAGATTCATTGTCCAGACGGAGCCGAAACTCTGGATCATACCAAGCATAATACAGCAGACGATCACAGCCTTGATACCGCCCTTTTTGTTTGCCACCACACCGACCGGACCGCCGGAGAAGAATAATGGCACAAACCCCGGGAGCACCATAATGGGACTTTTCACAAGCAGAAGGATCCCCATACTGATCACGGTACCTACCGTACAGAAAATAAAGCCCAGTGTCGCCGCATTCGGAGAAAACGGAAGAAGCGCCGCCACATCGATTGCAGGAATAGCGTTGGGCACGATCTTCTCCTGGATTCCTTTAAAGGATTCCGTCAGTTCCGCACACATCATTCTCACGCCTGTCAGCAGGATCACCATATCCATCGAAAAAGTGATGCCCAGTGTGATCAGATATACGATCCAGTTATCTCCCCCCGACAGTTCCTCGATACCTGTGATGCCTAAAGGGATCATAAAGCAGCCCACAAATACCCACATGATAATACAGGTTGCTACCACATTGTTATTAAAAATGGAAAGCCATCCCGGCAGTTTCAGGTTTTCCGCATCCTGTTCCTTCTTGCCGAAGAAATGCGCTATCTTTCCGAAAAACCATAAGCCCACCTGCTGATTGTGTCCGATCGTAAAACCGGCGCCGCCCGTCACCTCATCACAGATACCCGCCGCAAGCGTCGTGGAATACGCCCAGTAAATGCCGACCAAAACGCCCGTGATAACTACTGCCGCCGCGTTACCCACAAGCAAATTGGCAAGAACTAACCACAACACGGACTGTGCGTGGGCAGTACCCGCATTTCCTGTTAAGAATACACCCTTCGCCTTTGTATACTTTCCGAAAAATACCAACAGAATATTGACAGCGAAGGCAATCAGAAAAGCATATCCCATCAGGCCAAAGCGATCGCCCAGAGCCTCCTGGCTTGTCGCTTTCATGGCATAGGAATCCATGATGTACCCCTGAATGCCTGTTGCCGCACTGACCGCCGTCACGATCGGCTTAAAGGTATTGCTGAACTGATTGCCTCCAAAAATGACCATCTGGATCCCGACCATGGCGCTGATCGTTCCGGTAATCACTTTGGTCGCTTTCTCTCTCTTCAAAATATAACCGATACAGATCAACAGTCCGATCAAAATGACTGGTTTTGTCAAAAAATCATTCAATAAAAAATCAAATATCACTTTCATCCTTAAAATCCTCCTGTTTTGATTTGTTACACTTTCCGACCTTTCCCCGCCTCCTCTTTGTCTGATTGAATGTGTGTTTATGAATGAATTTTACTTTATATTAGTCATTCAGTCAATACTTATCGCATATTTTGAATCATTTCAGCAACTTTTATATAATTATGACTAATTATGACTATTTTTGTCCTTTGTACCAGACATAGCCGCGCATTTCCTGTAAAAAATCACAGTTTCCTTCCCAGGGAAAATCCGTTATATAGTTCAGACGGCTCGTCTGTTCCTCCTCCGTGACAAACATTGCCGTGCGGTTATACTTACTGTGATCTGCCAGCACATATGCTTCCTGTGCATTCTGTATACAGATCTTTTTAATATTGTGTTCATACCCGTCTCTTGAAAGCAGCTGATAATTTTTATCGATCCCCCGCACTCCGGTAAAAGCCTTGTCAAAATGATAGGTCTCCAACATTTTCACCGTCTGGTATCCCACCACAGAGCGGGAAAATTCCTTAAAATATCCGCATAACAGAAACACATTGATATTTCTCTTTGCAAGGGCCTCCAACTGCGGAATCCCATTGGTGATTACCGTGATATCTTCCGCCGTCAGATACTCTGCCATCGCAAGTGTCGTTTTTCCCGCTCCCATGAAGATCAGTTCTCCATCTTTTACTTTTGAAGCGGCAATCTCCCCGATCACTTTCAGCGGATTGGCAATCTTCTCCTGCAAAAGGCTTCTTTTATAGATGGAAACATTAGACACTCTCTTTGCACCGCCCCAGGTCCGCACAAGAAGACCTTCCCGCTCCATCTCAATCAGATCTCTCTGCACCGTCGAGGGCGAAATACCCAGTTCTTTCTCCAGATATGCCTTTTCCACCGTCTCATTTTCCGCCAGTAATTCCATGATTTTTTCTTTTCTCAATTCATTCATTACATACTTCCTCCCTTCCATCCCATTTTTCTGATCAAATTTTCAAATTTTAATTCAATAATTCATTCATATGACTAATTTTATCATATATTATTCCATTCTGTCCAATTATTCTTCAGAACTCCCGGCGCAGTGACTTTTCCACACTTTGATCGGCCGCCCATCCAGACTTTTCTCCGGCCGGCCGTTCAGGCGTCCTTGCGCATACAAAAACAGCCTGCTGTATCCAGCAGACTGCTCACCACTACCTTTCTCACAAAATTGCTTTCCCGGCCATCTTAATTAACTCCTCCGCATTCTGCAGCGCCGCCTCCGAAATCTCCTCTCCGCCCAGCATTCTGGCGATCTCCGATATCCTTCTTTCTTCCGTGAGCGGTACGATAGAGGTTTTTGTGATGCCGTCCTCCACATTTTTTTCAATGTAAAAATGGGTATCCGCCTGGGCTGCGATCTGAGGCAAATGGGTAATGCAGATGACCTGCCTCTTTTTCCCCAGCATCCCCAGCTTTTCAGAAACTTTCCACGCTGTCTTTCCGCTGATGCCGGCGTCGATCTCATCAAAGATCAGTGTCTCCACCGCATCCTTATCGGCCAGCACCGTTTTAAGCCCTAACATGATCCGGGACAGTTCTCCGCCGCTGGCCACCATGGAAAGCGGTCTTTTCTTCTCTCCCACATTTGTGGAAATCATAAATTCCACATCATCATACCCGGTCGGTCCCTGATGCTTTTGTCCGCTTTCCACGGACACGCTGAATTCCACATGCATAAAATTCAGATCAGATAACGCCTGTTCCAGTTCCTTTTCCAAAGCCTTAGCCGCCCGCCTGCGTACCTCGGAAGCTTTCCCGCAGAGTCTGTCAAACCTGTTCTCCGCCTCTGCCAGTCTTTTTTTCACGCCTTCCTTATAGGCGTCAAAATCCGACAGCTTCTGTCTCTCCTTCTCTCTCTTTTCCTGGTAGTCCAACACTTCGCTCAGTGTTTTCCCATATTTGCTCTTCAGATGATTTAATGTGTTAAGCCTTCCTTCCGTCTCCGCAAAATCGGCTTCCGAAAACGCAAGCTCTTCCTGATAGTCTGCCAGATCTCTGTTAAAATCATGCAGCAGCTGATCGATCTGTTCCAGTTCGGACACAATAACAGAAAGCTCCCTGTCAAGACCTGACACGGATGTCAATTCTCTGAGCGCATGTCCGATCAGATCTGCGGCGCCCCCGTCGCTCTCCACGCCCGTAAGGCAGCAGCTCGCAGAAATACTTTCCATGATCCGGCGGCTGTTTGTCATTTTCCGATAAACTTTTTCCAGCGCCTCATCTTCCCCATCCGTTATGTGGGCCTCCTCGATCTCCTGCACCTCAAACTCTGCAAGAGAGAGTTCTCTGCGTCTTTGATCTTCGTCCAGTTTTGCCGCTTCCAGCTCCTTTTTCAAACCGGAAAGTTCCCGCCAGGTATCCGCCAAAGCCGGAAGCAGTTTTTCAAGCCTCGCACCGGCATACTCATCCAGTATTTCCTGATGTTTCTTTTTATGCAGCAGAGACTGATGCTCATGCTGACCATGGATATCCAGCAAAAGCTCCGAAAGCTGCTTCACCTGTTTAGTTGCCACGGTCTCCCCATTGATGCGGAAAATGCTTCTGGTGGGCTGTATTTTCCTGGAAATCAGAATGGAGCCGTCCTCCCAGGGCAGTTCCAGTTCCTCCATCAGTTTTTTTACCGCATCCGAAGTTTCCTCAAACAGGAGCTCGATCATGGCGTACTCCGCCCCGTTTCGGATCACTTCCTTACCGGCGCGCTCCCCCAGCGCAAGGTTTACAGAACCGATCAGAACAGACTTCCCGGCGCCTGTTTCCCCGGAAAGAATATTGAGCCCCTCTCCAAATTCCAATTCTTCCTCATCAATGAGTACCAGATTTTTTACATGCAAGCTAATTAACATACTTTTCTCCTTATGTGATCATTCTCCCCGGACAAAAGTTTTATTATCTTAACACATCATCGATCTTTTCCTGCACAATCTTCGCCTCCTCCACGGAACGCACCGCCAGCATGATCGTATCATCCCCGGCGATGGTTCCCACGATCTCCTTCATATGCATCGCGTCCAGTGCCGCCGCCACAGCCATTGCCATTCCCGGAACGGTCTTTACTACCAGAAGGCTCTGAGCCATCCCCATGCTGCTCATCCCTTCCTTCAGTACCCTGACATACTTGTCCCCCATATCTCCATGCTGCCCTTTTAACAACACATATTTCTGCCTGCCGCCGCCCAGGGACACTTTGGAAAGTCTCAATTCCCGGATATCCCTGGAAACTGTCGCCTGGGTTACATCATACCCTTCCTGCCTCAATTTTTCCGCCAGTTCTTCCTGCGTCTCCACATCATAATTCTCAATCAGTTCCACAATTTTCGCATGACGGTTCTTTTTCATTTCATAATACCTCTTACTTCTTCTATTCCGCATCCATTTTTCTATGCAGTACTTCTACAAAACTATCCTGCCGAAGTTTCAGCATTTCCGTGACTTTTTCCGCTCTCCTGATCTCCATTTTATCACCGGTGCGCATAGTCATTTTCACGCTGCCGTCAAAGCAGGCCTCCATCTCCTGATCTGCTTTCTTTTTATTTTCCCCAATCTCTATCACCACTTCATCCTCCGCCGAGAGGACGATAGTGCGGGAATTCATGGAATGGGGACAGATCGGCGTAAGCAAAATCAGTTCTGCGTGAGGTTCTACAATAGGACCTCCCGCCGACAGATTGTAACCGGTGGAGCCGGTAGGCGTTGCCACTAAAATGCCATCTGCATGACAGGTATATAACAGCTGTCCGTTCACAAAAATATGGAAGACTATGATCTGCAGGGAACCTTTTCTTGTAATCGCAATATCATTCAGGGCACAGTCACTTTGTCCAACTTCTGCCTCTTTTGTCCGCTCTCCTTTCCCACACAGCATCTTTAAGCTGTCCATTTCCGCTTTTCCAGATCCCGCTGTCCGTATGATCCTGCCGGAGAGCATCATACGTTTTTCCCTTGTGAAATCGTTCCGGATCAGCTGTGCCAACGCCCCTTCCGGATCATCACTGTCCATCTCCGCCAGGTAACCAAGCGTCCCCAGATTTACACCGATCAGCGGAACCCTCGCATCTGCCGCGCATCGTGCCGCCCGAAGCAATGTCCCATCTCCGCCCAGCACAATGACACATTCCGTGCCCTCCGGTATTTTCAGTTCGTTTACATCCCCCGCCTCAACTATGCACAGCTTTCCATGTCTCTCCAGATATCCCCTGATCCGATTCGTACAGACGAATGCCGGATCCTTCTGTCTGTTTGTCACTACAAGAAATTTATCCATCCTGTTCCCTGTATTCCTTATCCCTGCGGTTCAAAATCCTGCAGTTTCTCTGTCTTCTTATGATCAAGTTCTCTGTGGGCCATTTCCACCGTACTCTCCACGAGGCGTTTCGTCTCTTCCGTTTCGGAGATCCCGCCCCCCGTTTCCTGCAGACGAAAAAGCCTTTCCTGCGCCTCTTTTTCCGTCAGTCCCTCCGACTCTCCGGCCTTCTTCACATCCTTTTGAAGATACAGCAGATATTCTATGTTGCCTTCCGGCCCTCTGATCGGAGAAAAGGATAAGCCTGCGATCCGAAAGCCGATATCCACAGCAAAATCCATCACCTTACAAATCACCTCCCGGTGTACCGCCCGGTCTTTTACCACGCCCTTCCTGCCGACCTTTTCCCGTCCGGCTTCAAACTGAGGCTTGATCAGGCAGACCATCTCGCCGTCATCCCCCAGAAGATTTCTGGCCGGGAGCAGTATCCTGGTCAAAGATATAAAAGAAACGTCGCAGGAGGCAAACCTGATCTCCTCTGCGATCTCCTCCGGTGTAATATAGCGAAAATTTGTCCGCTCCATACACACAACCCGTTCATCGTTCCTGATCTGCCAGGCCAGCTGACCATGCCCTACGTCCACAGCGTAGACTTTTTTCGCACCGTTTAACAGCATGCAATGGGTAAAACCTCCTGTGGAGGCACCGATATCCAGACAGATCTTACCCGAGACGGTGATCGGAAAATCATGCAGCGCCTTTTCCAGCTTCAATCCCCCTCTGCTTACATAAGGGAATGCATCCCCCTTCACCTCCAGGGTTTTTATCTTTTCCAGATTAAAACAGGTGCCTGCCTTATCCTCCCGCTCTCCATTGATAAAGACATTTCCCGCCATTATGATTGCCCTTGCCTTTTCTCTGGAAGGAGCATAGCCGCGCTCCACAAGCAACACATCCAGCCTTATTTTTTTTGTCGTTTCTTTCTTATTGTTTGTCTGGTTCATCTGTCTCCCGTTTATACCTGCTAACATGCCCCACACAGCTGATCCCGCAAAAGCATTCTGCATCTTTCACCGACAGCCCGTTACCTTCACTGTATCATCCACTGACGCACAGACCGCTGCTGTCTACTGTTGCGCATGCTCCATACCGGCCCACTCAGTCACGATCCTCTTTGCGATACAGCCGTCTGTCAGCCCCAGCTCTTCCTCCAGAACGCTCACGCTTCCATGCTCCACATACAGATCCGGCAGCGCCGCGCAGATCACTTTCGCTGCGCGGATATCCTTTTTACTGCATTTCGGCAGAGAATCCACAAAGCTTCTGACACTTTCCCCAAAACCGCCCTTTTCCACATTCTCCTCGATGGTCACAAGCAGTCTGTGGCTGCACACAAGCTCCTCGATCAGTTTCTCATCGATGGGTTTCACAAAGCGCACATTCACCAACGTACAGGCATAGCCAATATCTTTCAGGATTTTCCGGACGGAAAGAGCCGTCTTTACCATACTGCCCACAGCCAGAATGCAGATGTCCTCCTCCTCATACAAAACTTCGCTCTTCCCATAGACGATCGGCGCGCGGAATTCCTGTAAGCCATCGTAAGCCTCCCCTCTGGGATAGCGGATGGCGATCGGTCCCTCAAACTGCAGGGCAAACTTCATCATGTCCGACAGTTCCCATTTGTTTTTCGGCGCCATCACATGCATATTCGGAATACTCGACAGATAAGACAGGTCGAAGATTCCCTGATGCGTCTCTCCGTCGCTTCCCACAAGCCCTGCTCTGTCAATGGCAAAGATCACCGGCAGATTCTGAATACAGACATCGTGAATAATCTGATCATAGGCCCGCTGTAAAAAAGAGGAATAGATGGCAACCACAGGGCGAAGTCCCCCGGCCGCCAGCCCCGCCGCAAAGGTCACGGCATGTTCTTCCGCGATGCCCACATCAAAAAAACGCTGCGGGTAGATATTGCGGAACCGCTTTAAGCCTGTCCCATCCGCCATGGCCGCTGTGATCGCCACCACCCGTTCATCTCTGGCGGCCAGTTTGATCATGACCGTGGAGAAAATATCGGTATAGTTCGCCTTTGTCCTGGGATGCGTGGGAAGTCCCGTCTCGATCTCAAATGGTTCCGCCCCATGAAACCGCGCAGGATGCTTTTCCGCCGGCCCATAGCCTTTCCCCTTTGTCGTCAGCATATGTATTAAAACAGGTCCCTTCACTTTCTTCGCTTCTTTTATGAACCTTGTCATTTTCTGGATATCATGCCCGTCCACCGGACCCATATAGGTGACGCCCAGATCCTCAAAATACATGCCCGGCACCACCAACCGTTTCACATCATTTTTTACCCGGCGGATGCCCTTTACCATACTCTCGCCGTGCTGGAAGCCGATCAATGCATTGTAGACCGTATTTTTCAGATCCAGATAATTTTCCGTCGTGCGGATCGCGTTCAGATATTTGGAGACGCCCCCCACATTCTCAGAGATGGACATATTGTTATCGTTCAATATGATAATAAAATTCGTCTCCAGCTTGCTCGCGTTATTGATCGCTTCATAGGCCATACCGCCGGTCAGCGCACCGTCCCCGATCACAGAAACCACAGTAAAATCCTGTTTTAACAGATCCCTGGCCTGCACCATACCCAGCCCTGCCGAAATGGAAGTGGAACTGTGTCCGGTATCAAAACAGTCGCAGTCGCTCTCCTTACGCTTCGGAAAACCGCTCATCCCGCCGTATTTGCGCAGCGTATCAAATCCCTGTACCCGGCCTGTCAGAAGCTTGTGGGTATATGCCTGGTGCCCCACATCCCAGACAATTTTATCCTGGGGCAGTGTAAGCGCCAGATGCAGTGCCATGGTCAGCTCCACACACCCTAGATTGGAGCCCAGATGCCCGCCGGTAACGGAAATCTTCCGGATCAGAAAGTCCCTGATCTCCTGGGCCAGCTCGCCAAGGTGCTCCCTTTCTATCTTTTTGATATCATTCTGCTTTTTGATTTTCTCCAGATACATAACAGACTTCCTCACTCCTACTTTCTTCTCGTGATCAGACTGATGATCAACTCCTCCAGAAACTCATTTCTCTGCGACACGCTTTTCAGTATTTCCAGCGCCTCGTCTGACAGTCTCTCTACATCCTGTTTCGACCGCTCCAGCCCATACACCGACACATAAGTCAGTTTATCATTTTTTTCATCGCTTCCCACCGGTTTCCCCAGCTCCTCCAGCGTGCTGGTAATGTCCAGAATATCATCCTGTATCTGGAAGGCGACGCCGATGGCATAACCGGCCTTTTCCATGTCCTGTACGAATTTCTCATCCGCTCCCGCCAGATAGGCGCCGATCATCATGGACGACTGAATAAGAGCCGCCGTCTTATGCACATGGATAAACAACAGTTTTTCCCCGTCCAGCCTGAGCTTTCTCTTTTCCGCCTCCACATCCACAGCCTGTCCGCCGATCATGCCGTAAATACCGGCCTTTTCGGCAAGGATCTTTAAGGCGCCGCCGATCCTTGCCGCACTGCATTCCTGCTTCCCTGATGCAGCATCACTTCCTTCCTCCTCCCCGCCTTTCAGAGAAAACGCCCTGCAGGCCGTCTCAAAAGCATAATTCAGAAGCCCGTCCCCGGCAAGGATCGCCATGGCCTCGCCGTAGACCGCATGGGTGGTCTTTTTCCCCCTGCGGTAGAGATCGTTATCCATGGCCGGAAGATCATCATGCACAAGAGAGTAGGTATGGATCATCTCCTGGGCTGCCATAAAAGGTTCTATGACCTCCTCCGTGCCGCCCGCCATCCTGTAACATTCCGACATCAGAAGAGGTCTGAGTCTCTTTCCACCCGCCAGGAAACTGTAATTCATAGCCTCCAGAAGGCTTTTTTGAACTCCATCCTCCTTCGGCAGGTATTTTTTGATCGTCTCCTCCACCTGTGAAACCTTTTTCTTCAGTTCTCTGTCAAAATCCATAACCTCTCTGCTCCTCTTATCTGTTTTCCGCTCCGGTTGTACAGCCTTATTTCCGGCACATTTCTACGAAGACATATTTTGACTGCTTATATTAAAGTGTTTTGGCCATTACCACGCTGCCTTTTACAACTCCTCCAGCTCTCCGCTCCCATTCAGTTTCAACACCTTTTTTTCTACTCTGTCAATGATATCATTGCACTGTTTCAAGAGTTTCATTCCTTCCTGATAACGTTCAAAGCATTCTTCCAGCGAAATATCCCCGGATTCCAGTTCCGCCAGCATATCATCCAGTTTTTCAAAAGCTTCTTCCAGCTTCATCTCTCTTCTGTTTTCTTCCCCTGCCGCATCCATATCTGTTTACATCTCCTTTGCTTCTCACCACTCTCTGTACCAGGCTGCCCCCTGGCCCGGAAACAGTTCTCCATCCCTCATTCTGATTTCACATCTGAAGTTCCGGACAGCAACGACTCTCCTGCACCGGATGACAGCTTAACACACCTGCTTCCACAAAACCGTCCGTCACACAGATTTTGAGTCTGTCCCCTTCTTCCACCTGTTCTACAGACCGGAGTGCCTTTCCATCTGCTGTACTGGTATAAGTATAACCCTGATTTAATTTCTCCAAAGGTGAAAGTCCCTTCATCCGCTCAATATAGATCGATAACATCTGTTTTTTTTCTTTAATCACCTGACTCATGGCAGACTGCAGCTCTTCCTCCAGCTTTATCGACATATGCCGTTTGTCGCGAATACGAGATAACGGGCTCATATACTTAAGCCTCGTTTTTCTGCCTGAAAGTTTCAGAGAATATTCCCGCAATGACTGTTCCATGGACCTTGTGTATAATTGCCTCACTGTCTGCATACGCTCCAAAAGCTCCTTTACATCATAAACCGCCAGTTCCGCAGCAGCAGAGGGTGTAGGCGCTCTGAGATCAGCTACAAAATCTGTTATTGTAAAGTCTGTCTCATGTCCCACTGCAGAAATCACAGGTACCGTACACTCAAAAACAGCTCTCGCCACTTCTTCCTCATTAAAGGCCCACAGATCTTCTATGGAGCCGCCGCCCCGGCCTGCAATGATCACATCCACCCCGGCCCGTTCCAATGCCCGGATACCGTTTATAATGCTGCAAGCAGCCGCCTCCCCCTGCACAATAGCCGGATACAGAATAATCTGCACATAAGGGTTTCTTCTGCCTGCCACATTGATAATATCCCGCACTGCCGCCCCGGTTTCAGCAGTCACCACTCCCAGAGTTCTGATATATTTCGGGATCTTCCTCTTATACTCTGCCGCAAACATGCCCTGTTCTTCCAGCTCCTTTTTCAGCTGTTCAAATCTGACATACAGATCTCCGATCCCCTGTTTCGTAATTTTCTGCGCATAAAGCTGATACTTTCCATCCCTCTCATAGACATCGACTCTGCCGGTTACGATAACCTGTGCTCCTTCTGTCAGTTGAAACGCAAGACCGGAACGACTGCCGGCAAACATAACACAGGCAATCGTTCCGGATTGGTCCTTCAAAGTAAAATAAATATGTCCCGAAGTATGATATTTGCAATTACTGATCTCGCCTTTTACAGAAATGGACCGGAGCATATAATCCTGAGTAAACATATTTTTGATATAAGAATTTACCTGGGTAACCGTATAAACATTCCGCATATTATTCCTCATCTCTCCAGGTTTTCAGGTTTTATCTCACTCCGCAAATTTTGCCAGAACACCGTTTACAAACGCTGCCGAGCCTTCCTGTCCGTAACTCTTGGCAAGCTCCACCGCCTCATTGATCGCCACACCGGTAGGAATCCGCTCATCAAAACAGATCTCATAAACCGCAAGCCGAATGATCGTAAGTTCCACCTTTCCCATTCGCCTGCTGCTCCAGCCCGTCGCTTTCCCGTTTATCATTTCATCGATCTCAGAAAGCTTTTCCGCAATAGCGTCATATTTCAAAACGATCTCGTTTTTATCCTTTTCGGTCACATCTTCCGGGAAATATTCCGCATCCTCCAAAAAGAGTTCTTTCTGCTCTTCCATTTCCCCTTCTCTATAAAATTCCACACGGAACAGCAGCTTAAAAATGCGTTCCCTGATTTCCCGTCTGCTCATAATGCTCTCCGGCTGTTTCTTCCTTGTAAATTGCGTTGCAGTCAAGCTTTTCCCGCTGTCTGTTTTACAGTTTATCTTACAGTCTTTACGATTTTATTTTACTGTCTTTGTCATGTTTACACCGGCGATCCTGATATTCACATCCGTCACACACAGACCTGTCATACTCTCGATGGCTGTCTGTACTTTCGTCTGTATCTTCTGGCCGGTGGCAGGGATATTGTAGCCATATTCAATATTGACAGAAATGTCCACTTTCACTTTTTTATTGAACACCTCTACTTTTACGCCTCTGGCAATATTTTTATATCCCATTTTATTCATCAACTCATGAGTGATGTTGCCCACCATGGAGGAAACTCCCTCCACCTCTGTCGCTGCCAGAGCCGCAATCATCGCCACCACATCATCTGCAATTTTTACGGAACCCATACTGTCATCTTCCCTCAGTTCCAGACTTTGTCTCTCTAATTCTTTGCTCATTTTACTTTCTCCTGTTTTATTTTTACCATATACATTTGCCTTTGGACTTCACTAACCATCAGTATACCAAAAATCTTCCGATTTGCAAAGCATATCTTCACCGAAGTTATTCCCAGAAACTGATCGTACAAAGATCCTCATTCCCGGAGTAGGCAATTTTATACTCGCCGTTACTCTGGTAAGTGCCGAAATAATCAAAGATTTTCTGCTGATCGATCAGATTATCATACAGTTCCTGATACACTCCAATGCTGCTTGCCTTAACGCATACCGTATTTTCCCCGCGCTCTCTGGCCGCCGCAAAAATTTCACCTATCAGTCCGTCATCATACCCGTACAGGTAAAGACCCTCCCTGACAAAATAATTATTGTGCATGGCAGTGCACTCCGGGAATGCAAACTCTGCGTCAACGCTGTGGTTTTTACTGATCTCCGCCGTCGTCAGACAAAGATAACTGTAATCTATATCCGGCGCTCCCGCTTTCTCTTCCGTATCCTTTGAATAATAGGAAGGGTCTCCCCATGTGACATCCATATGATAATATGCCCCGTCTATCTCCACGATATTCCATGCATGAGGATTACCTAGGGCGGTGCCGTTTACAATAATGCAGGGGATTCCAAAATAGTTAAGCAGATACTGGGCTGCTTTGGCATAGCCATTGCAAACTGATTTTTTATCCAGAAATACGGAGCATATATTCTGATTATCCGGCGATTCCATACTGTAGTCCGTGGATAAGATCAGATCCTCATAAACCGCCTTCACCGTCTCGTAATCGTCATTTCCTATCAGTTCCACAGCCTTTGCATCCACGACCGCATCGATCAGCGCCTGCCTTTTTGCCACTTCTTCACTGTCATACAGATATCTCCCTGAAAAAGTGATATATTTTACCTCGTCCTGCCTCACAAACCGCGTATACGTATAACCGGACAGATAAAAAAATTCCGGGTGATCATTGATCACGGCCTGATATATTCCCGGCAATACCTCCACATCAATGGTAGATAACAAAATCTCCTCTGCCTGCAGTGTCAGGATCTGATACATTTCCACATAGACCCGTTTTCCCGCATCATCCAGCTGTTTAAAATAGTAATTGCCGGACTGAAGCTCCAAAAGCCCTGTGATACCTGCCTCCGTAAGCCCGATCTCTTCCCTTTTCTGTTCCAGATCACTTCTGGAAATGCTGCTCTCCTTTTCTTCCACCAGGTTTTCTTCTACTTCAGGATAATCCTGGGGTTCAGGCGGGAGTGTTTCCGCTGAGGCGGCCTCTTCAGAAACTTCCCGCGAGGAAGCGGCCTGAATTTCTTTTTCCTGTGCCTCCCTTTCCGTCTCCTCTCTTATTTCCTCCTCCGCAGCTTCCTGTGTTATCTCATCTATTTCCCGCGCAGATTCCCCTTCCAAAAAGTCAAAGACACCACACCCGGACAGACAAAACACGCAAACCAACACCAGCACCGCTGCCGCCATCCGCCTTCTTCTATTATAATATTCAGATTTTTTTACTTTCTTCGTCAAAAATCTAATCCCTCCCAAACTCCGAAAGCCTCAACCCTTCGTTTCTCTCACAGGTCATGCGAATACTCCACTCATTCACAAACAAAAGAAGCGGATTCCCCTTCAGATCCTGAATCTTTTTCATATCCGAAGTGCCCTGCAGTCTCTGCAGATCGATCTCCTCCTTATTTTCGATCCAGCGGATATACTCATAGGGAAGCTGTTCCAGTTTAATCTCCACCCGGTACTCGTTTTCCAGACGGTACTTTAACACCTCAAACTGCAAAACGCCCACCACGCCGACAATGATCTCCTCCATACCCCCGGCCAGTTCCTGGAAAACCTGGATAGCGCCCTCCTGGGCGATTTGGCTGATTCCCTTGATAAACTGTTTCCGTTTCATCGTATCCATCTGCCGCACCCTGGCAAAATGCTCCGGGGCAAAGGTAGGGATTCCCTCATACTGAAAAGTTTCCTTCGGCATACATAACGTATCGCCGATAGAAAAAATCCCAGGATCAAACACACCGATAATATCCCCGGCATAGGCTTCTGTCAGTATCTTTCTCTCGTCCGCCATGATCTGCTGGGGCTGGGAGAGCCGCATTACCCTGCCGCTCTGTACATGCCGCACTTCCATGGCCGCATCATATTTTCCGGAGCAGATCCGCATAAAGGCGATCCTGTCGCGATGGGCTTTGTTCATATTGGCCTGTATTTTAAAGACAAACGCCGAAAAATCGTGCGCTGCAGGATCCAGCAAACCGATATCCGCTTTTCTGGGAAGAGGCGCTGTGGCCATCTCCAGGAAATGCTTCAAAAAGATCTCCACTCCGAAATTTGTCAGCGCAGAACCGAAAAACACCGGCGTCAGGTCGCCGCTTCTGACGCTTTCCAGATCAAATTCCGCCCCGGCGCCGTCCAGAAGTTCCAGCTCGGAGAAGAGCCTGTCCGCCGCCTCCTGCCCGATATTTTCTATAAGCTCCTCCTTATTTTCCAGTGAGATCTCTCTGGATATTCCCTCTTTTGTCCCTTTTTCCGTGTCGGAATAAGTGATAACTTTTTCTCCCTCTCTGTCAAAAACTCCTTTGAAGCCCTTTCCGGAACCGATCGGCCAGTTGATCGGGCAGGTGGCAATACCAAGTTCCTTTTCCACCTCGTCCAACAGATCAAACGTATCATTGGCATCCCTGTCCAGCTTATTGATAAAAGTAAAGATCGGGATATGCCGCATGGCGCAGACTTTAAAGAGCTTTCTCGTCTGGGCCTCCACACCCTTTGACGCATCAATGACCATCACCGCGGAATCTGCGGCCATCAGCGTCCGATAAGTGTCCTCCGAAAAGTCCTGATGGCCCGGCGTATCGAGAATATTGATGCAGAACCCGTCGTATTCAAACTGCAAAACAGAAGAGGTAACGGAAATTCCCCTCTCCTTCTCGATCTCCATCCAGTCTGACACCGCATGCCTGGCCGTCGCCTTCCCCTTCACGCTGCCGGCCAGGTTGATGGCGCCGCCGTACAGCAGAAACTTCTCTGTCAGTGTAGTCTTCCCGGCATCCGGGTGAGATATAATAGCGAATGTTCTTCTTCGATTGATTTCCTTTGTATGATCTGCCACGTATGATTCCTCCGATTCCTAAGGTATTTCGCCCTATAACGCCATAAATCGAGCAGGGGAAAAGCCTTTCCCCTACTCGCCGCGCAATCCGCGCGTTTATCAGTATAGCACATATTCCATTTAATTCAAAGTGGTACTGATCACAATATTTTCGATGGAAGTCCCGGTTTTTCTCATCACAATGTCCTCGATCTGCGCCCGCTGGCTGTCAGAAAGATCCGCGCTGTTTACCACAACATCCACCGTATCTCCGGTAATGCTGACCACCGCATCCTCAAATCCTCTGGCATCTAAGAGAATCTCGGCGGACATTTCCTTCTCTGCGGTTTCCGTCAGCCCTACGATACTGTTCAGTGCAACCTGTTTCTGGTCGTCCGCTATATTGGTACTGTTGATGATCTCCATAAGAGCCGCCTTGTTTTCCGCTCTGGTCTGTTCCTTCATCAGTTTTGCACCCTGCAAACTGTTGACGCTCACCGTGGATGTAAACACCGCTTCCCCAGGCACTTCGCCCTCCTGCACATCGGAGCTCTCCGCCAGCATGCTTTCAATGGAAGAAAGCTCATCCTCATAGCCATCGTCCAGATCCGCCACATCACTGTCCAGACTCTCGATCTCTGTCAGCATATCCTCATCGGAAATATCCAGTGTCGCCACATCATCGTCGATCACGCTCACATCATCTCCCACTTCCATCTCTGCCAGCTCTTCCGCTGTATATGTATCCTCCACCGTATACTCAATCATTGTGGCCGCCTCAGATGCGGTATTCTCTGTCTGTTCCTCTTCGATGCCCTCCGATATGGTAATCTGATCCGACACATCGCCGGAAAAGTGCAGATAACCTGCAACTGCGATCATCAGGGCTAAAGCCGTTATCATAAGCTGGTTCTTTTTAAATATTTTTTTCAAACCTCTCTCCCCTTTAAGATTTCATTCTGATTACTTTTATTCTATGCTCGTTCAAATTAAATAATACACTGACTGCACCAATTATATTTTCTTTTACTTTTGTGTTTCCCGCTCCTTCAGCTATCACTACCACACCGGTCACTTCCGGCAGCTTTCTCTGCACCACATAAGGCGTCTCGTTTCCGTCCGCATCCTTTTTGTAGATCACCTCTTCCCGCTCTCCGCTTTCCGTATTCTTTCTGTTTCCCCCGGCATTGTCCGTCTCCTCCAGATCACTGGCCGTAATCTCCCTGTTTCGCTCCAGGATTTCCATACCGGTATCCGACAGGGTAATCATCACCTGCACTTTTCCCACTCCCTCCATACCGGAAATGATCTCCTCCATTCGTTTTTCCAGGCTGTCCACATAAGAATCCAAGGAATAACTATTGTTATTATTGAAATTTCCTGTTTCTATTACCAGCCCCTGCGTACCTCCCGAGGATGTTTTCTCTGTACTCTCCCCTGGTTCCACCGCATTTCCTCCTTCCTGCCCGTTTTTTTCCTGCAGCACACCCGCACTGTTCCCTCCTTTCTTCTCCTTATCCGCCGGCAGAGATATGATCAGAAGAAGAACGCCGATCAGCAGCAGCACAATATAGTCTTCCTTTTTCATGTTGCGGATCTTCTGCTTCCATTTTTCCATGACTTTATCAGTCAACCAAAATCACCTCCAACTTATCCTCTTCCATTGCAAAAACAAGCGCAAGCTGCCGCCTGAACGTTTCCAGCTCTGCTTTTTCCATTGCCGCTTTTTCGGAAGCGGCCTCCTTCATTTCCTCATTTCCCGCAGTGCTTTCTTCTTCTCTGATTGTGATCTCTTCAATCTCTATTTTTTCTACCGGATCAATATTTGCAGAGTTTACCGCCGCTTCTTCCTTCATTTCTTTCTGTTTCGCTTCTCCGCCCGTTTCCTGCTTTAAGCCCTTTAAAAACACCTGTAATTTTTTACCATCCTGTTTTACATCTGTTATTTCCAATCCATACTGCTTCACAAAACTATTATATCTTAATTTAATTTCTTCTGCCGTATGTTTTTCTATCAGATTTTCAAGCGTATCATCGGACAGAAAATCACTCTGAAATTCTTCCATGCCGAGCTGTTTTGACAGCGCCTCCTCCATCGTCCGCTGCATCCCCGCCACCGCCCCTCCGGCCGCCTCCATCTCCCCCTTCTGGAAGCCCAGCACCTGTAAAAAGTTTAAAATCATCCCTATGATTCCGGCCAGTACCAGAAGTTCCAGGATCATACGGCAGATCTTCTCATATTTTTTTCCACTCTGAAAATACAATAAGGTCTGTCCGCAGATCATAAAAAGGCAGAGGTCTTTTATCTGTTCAAGCATTCGACAATCTCCTTCCCTTCCCGGAAATCGCACATAAATAAGTTGAACAGCCTATTTATGCACGGCTCCGGTTAATTGCAGAGCAATGATCAGGAATTGTTCAAGTTATTTTCAAACAATTCCTTACATATTGCGGTTCACCGCCAGGACGGAAATCGCAATGCACAGTAAAAACAATCCCACTCCGGTTAAAAGCACTTTACACAACATAAAGGACGCTTCCCCCACTTTATCTGAGCAGGAGGTCAGTCTGGAATGGTTAACCACTGCCCCAAGCGCCGAAGAGCCCTTCAGGCAAAGCGCCACCACAAACAGTTTGCAGAGCGGTGCAAGGCACAAAAACAATAGTATCACCGTAAAAAAGATACCGATACCGTTTCTGATCAGAATGGCGGAACCCACAAATATTTCTGATACTCCCTCCGAAATATTTCCTACGCCGGGCACCATTCCTGCCACCTTTTTTGCCGTATTCCACTGCAGAGAATCAATAACTGGCGTTATCATTGCCTGCAGTATCCCCACGCTGCCCACAGTCCACAGTACCGCTTTTAAAAGAAACTCAATAACACGTTTCAGACTCTGTAAGATCCCGGTCAGTCTGTCCCCGGTCCAGACGCCGTCCATGATCGTAAGCAGCACATACAGCTGTATTCCCGGCAGCACCATGCGACAGAGCACTTCCTCCACACACCAGATCACCATCAGAACGCCTTCATAATACACGGCTGCCGTTGCCGTCCCATTCGACATCCCAAGAGCCGCCGCATAGGCCGGAATCAGCACTTTCACAAAATCTGTCATGGAAAGCAGCATACCCTCCGCCTCCGCATAGATCGCTTTGAATACCCTGCTGAGCATAATACAAAGCAGCAGATAAAGAAAGTAAAACCCCAGATGGGAAACCTGCTTATTTTCCACAATATCCATAACTACCGTAAACAGAGAGGACAATACGGCTAACAGCAAAATATTCATGAAGATCTCCCGCCCGGCCGAAAACTCAAAAAAGAAGCTTTTCACCGCCTGCATGGCAAATTCTTTCACACCCCCTGCCAGATTTCCTCCCATAATCTCCTGCCACAATTTCCCGGTATCCACACTGCCTTTTCCATAAACTTCATTCAGATAGTCTGTAATTTCCTGCATATAATTTTCATTCCACAGCTGGTTTAACTCCTCTGCAATACTGTCTATCCCTTCGTTCTCTTCTGTCAACTCTCCAAAACCTTCCTCTTCTGTGAAGGAAGCCCTGCATTTTGTGTCAAATATCGTAAAAAAAAGAATGATTCCCATGCAAATTATCAATAACACCCGTTTTTTCATACGAAACTCCCTATTGTCTGCATCAGAGAAATGACAATGGGCAGACCGAATAACAGAATACATACTTTTCCGAACACCTCGATCTGTCCGGCTATCGTCTGAAACCCGGCATCTTTACAAATACCGGCACTGAATTCACAGATATAGGTGATGCCGATCATCTTGAGCAGAATATTCAGGTATTCCCGGTTCGCCGTTACATACTGCTGCAGCTGCCCGAATTCTTTGAATACTCTGGCGAGATACTCCACAATAAACACGCAGATCAGGCCGCCGCAAGCCACTCCGATATAGGCCGCATACTCCGGCCGCAGTATTTTAAATTGAAGCGCTAACAGCACCGCAAGCACCCCGAGTAAAGAAATCTTGATCACGATCATATGCCGCACCTCTTTTCTCTTTCTTCGCTACAGTGAAAACAGATTCTGGATCGACATAAACAGATCATATATGTACGGCATGATCCAGGTCAGTACCAGGATCAGACCGGCCAGAGAAACTAAAAAAGCCTGCTCTTCCCTGCCGCTGTGCTTCAAAACCTGTCCCAATATTGTCACCAGTATACCCACTGCCGCTATTTTAAAAATTACACTGACTGTCATATTCGTCCCCTGTTCCCGTTCTGTTTTTAGTTCCGTTTCATTTCATAATTCAAATAATTAAATTATAATTTATTTTTGTAAATCAATACATTTTCTGAAAATGTATTGCTTCAGGAATTACAGTAAGAGAATCGTCAAAAGCAGGCCGCCCATCACTCCTGCGCAAAGTGTCAGCTTATTTCTCTCCCTGTACAGATTCTCCTGTGCTTCCTCATGCTTTTTTAAAGATTTCTCCACATCCTGCAGCACTTTTCTCTGCATTTCACTGTCCTCAAAACAGAGTTTTTTCCCGAGTTCTTCGACTTCTTTCTTCACTTCCTTTTTTAACGGTTCTTTCGAAAACACCATGCCCGTCTCCCGCCGCCATATCTCCCCCAGTGTACTGCCATCCCCCTCGTCAAAGGTCTTTCCGACGCGTTCCAAAAACACTTTTTTGTCTCCTGTCAGATGCATCCCCACCCTGCTGCAGATCTCCGGCAGGGAAGACTTCTGAAAAGCGATCTCATGCTCCATCAGCGTAATCACCTCCCGCCACTGTCTGCATCGCTCCAGATATTCTTTCCGCTCCCCCACAATACTGAAAGCCAGACCACTGCTTCCCGCTATGACTGCCAATATGCCGAACAGTCGAAACATCGGACACCTCCTTTTGTCATTCCTTTCATACAGATCTTTCCAAACTTATCTTCCCATGCCTGTTCCGTAACGCATCCTCTCCATGTTCCCTCCATATTTCCTGCATATTCGCTGTATATTCCCGACATATTCCGTATATATTTTTTATATACATCCATATATATTTTTTACCACACAGTTCCCGTTTTCTTTCCCCATCACAATAAATCTCCGGAATGCCCTCTCTCTCAAAAGCTTTTCCATAAAAGCCTTCTGCTTTAATTCTTCCATATCCTCCGCATGGATCGTTGCCAGTATATGACAGCCGCACCGCAGTACCTTTTCCACCGCCTCCACATCCTCAACGCTGCCCAGCTCATCCACGGCGATCACCTGGGGCGCCATGGAGCGGATTAACAGCATCATCCCCATGGCCTTCGGACAACCATCCAGCACATCCGTCCGAATACCCAGGTCATTTTGTGCAACCCCCAGATAACTTCCCGCAATCTCCGAACGCTCGTCTACCACACTGACGAACATTCCCCTTCCCCATGCATTTCCTTCTGATATCTCCCGCACAAGGTCCCGTAGCAGCGTAGTTTTCCCACAGCCCGGCGGCGACAGGATCAACGTATTACAAAATCTGCCGTTCTCATAAACTTCCGGAATCACTGTTTTAGCGGCTCCCTTTACTTCATGAGCGATCCGGATATTTAAATAACGGATGTTTTTTATGGTTCTGATCCTGTCTTCCCCCTCCATCACCACCTGTCCGGCAACTCCCACCCTGTGTCCTCCGGGCAGTGTCAGATATCCCTGCCTGATCTCATCCGTGTAGGCATAGACAGAATAATTACAGATATGCTGCAGAATCTCCTCTAACTCCTTTGCATCCACAACCTTTGCCCCACTCACCTCTCTGGTAAGCTGTCCAGCCTCCGTCAGAAAATACTCCTGCTGCATTTTGACCAGTATGACCGGCTTTTTTGCCCGCAGCCTTATCTCCTGTAGCTTTTCCGGTGCGGATGCCGCCCTGTCAAAAAGCTTTCTGCAGGACGCCGGAAACATATGCAGGATCTCCTCCTTTTCCATGGCGTCTCCTCCTCTTCCCCACTTTATCCTGACTGCCTGATATCCATGGGGCGCCACCGTCTTCCGTCCATACGGCATCTTCCTTTGCGCTGCCGTATCCTGACCGCAATTCCCAGCCATGCACTACCACATCTTGATCACACAGCTTTCTCTCTGTCTATATATATGTACCTGTCCTTTTTTTCAGCACTGAAATAAAAATTTTTTCAGGAATTTTACGCCGGTTTTTCAAAATAAGCGGCCGTTATGCAAATATCATATTGCATAACGGCCGCGCTGACTGTTTCCGGATAAATTTTCTTTAACTTTTTATTTCCTCACTCCCACCTCACAAAGCTTCCTTCTTCATTCCTGCTGACAATTAACTTCTCCTCAATCTCCTGTTTCAGTTCAGTCACATGGGAGATAATGCCGATCAGTCTCTTTCCCTCCGCCATCTCCTTCAGCACCTTCACGGCCTGATTTCTGGAATGCTCATCCAGAGAGCCAAACCCTTCGTCAATAAACATCATATCCAGGTGGACCGCCGATGTGCTGTCCTGGATCTGATCCGCCATACCCAGCGCTAAAGCCAGGGCCGCCATAAAGGACTCTCCCCCGGAGAGCGTCCGGATCTCCCGTTCTTTTCCGGTGACGGCAGAGTAAACCATCAGATCCAGGCCCCGGTTTTTTCCCTCCCCGGCCCGTTCCGGGGATACCATGCGCAGTTCAAACTGCCCGCCGGACATCTCCTGAAAACGTCTGTTGGCAGCATGCAGCACTCTTTCCAGATAATAGCGCTGCACAAAAGTTTCCAGATCCATACGTCCCCCGGTCACATTTCCGGAAACCAGCCTGTACAGTTGATCTACTCTGGTATGTTCCTCAATGACAAGCTTCCGTTCCTTCGCTCTGGGCGCCAGTTCTTCATAGACGCTTCTGTTATCCCGCTCTTTCTCCTGATGATGCGCAAGTTTTTCCTTGACCGCCGTCAGCCTTTCTTCCGCCTGCATTTTTTCCGCTTCCAGCTTTTCCAAAACAGGTTTTTCCTGCTCCCCGATGGCGTCAAACGCTGCTTCCTTCACAGCCGCAGCTTTCTGTTCCCTCAGCTGATGGTCCGCCACCTTCTTCCTTAAAAGATCAGTCTCCTCTTTTTCATATGTTGCGGTTAACGCCTGCCATGCAGCCTCGTCCAGCCCCCTTTCCCGCATGCGAAATTCATAGGCCGTCCTTTTATCTTCCGCCTCCCGCATCCGCTCCGGAAGCTCTTTTCTGTAGTTTTGCAGCAGCGTCTCCGCCTCCTGCCTCTCTCTTTCCGCCTGCTCGGCCTTCTCCTGTATCTCATGAAAATGTCCGGCCGCCTCATCTCTTCTGCTCTTCTCCTCCTGCAGCTTCCGGTCCGCCTCCTCCACAGTCGCATATTCCACTGTGCCGGACAGGCTTTCCAGTTTCCCTTTCTTCTGATGAACCGCATTTTCCGCCGCCTGCAGCTTTTCCACGCACTGCCTGACGGACTGCTGCAACATTTCCTTATGTCCCCCGGTCTTCTCAAGCTTTTTTCGTATCTCTTTTAAATCATCTACATTTTTTTGTAGGGAAACTCCCTCCCTCTGCACATTTCTCAGAAACTTCCCGATCATATCACGAAGAACAGCCTCCGGTATCTCCGCACTGCTCTCCCCCAAAGTCTCAGACATATCTTCCCCGGTGACCGCTTCCTTATATTTTTCCGTCAGTTTCCGCAGTCTCTTTTCAAATGCGTCACGCTTCTCCCGCAGGGAGATCTCCTCCTCCTTCGCCTTGCCAGCCGTATCCTCCTGTCTTTTCCGGTACTCTTCCACCATCTCGCCCAGGCGCCCGATCTCTTCCTTGGAAAGTTCCTCCTTCCCTTCCCCGCTCTTACAGGGAACAGGGTGTTCCAACGAACCACAGACCGGACAGGGTTTTCCAGGCTCCAGGCTGCCCGCCAGAATCCCCGCCTGGGCATCCAGAAAGCTCTGCCGTCTCTGCTCATAACTTCTGCTTTCCCGCAGATATACCTCTTTCGTCTCCTCATACACTTTCTTTGTCTGCGCAGCTCTCTTTGCCTGTACTTCGATCTGTTTCTTCAGCTCCGTTATCTCCCCGGAATCTTCCGACAGATCAAGCGCCAGCTTTTCCTTCCCCTTCCATCTCTCCAGAAGAGCCTCTGCGCTCCCCAGGATTTCCGCCTGCTCTTTCAGGCTCTTTTCCTGCGCTTCCAGGCCGGTCAGCTTCTCCCGTTCTTCCCGCTCCTTCCTTTGTGCTGTTTCCAGCTCCTCAAGGCTCTCGCCGTACCCTCTCTCCGCGCTCTCCATCTCCCGGAGTATCTTTTTTGCCGCCTCGACCCGCTCACTCAGTTTGCTGAACCTCTCCTGAGAGATGTCATACTGTTCTTTCGCCTTCTTTTTCTCCTCCGCCAGCCTTTCTTCCCTCTCCGTCAGGCCGGGCAGGATCTTCTCCTTCTCCCGCTTTGCCGTCTTTATGCTCTCTGCCACCCTATTGGTCGTCTCATAAACCTTATACTCGGTCAGAATATCATAGGCATCTCCCAGATCAGCCGCCAGCTTCGCCGCCTCCGCCATCTCCCCGCGATATCTTTCACACTCCGCAAGCTCAGCCTGTGCCTGTTCAAGCTGTCCGTAAGACTTCACCAGATTTTCCGCCCCAATGTACGCATCCCGGGTTTTATCCCGCACCACAGATGCAAGTTGAAGCTCTTTCTCCATCTCCTCCCTGGTCTTTGCGCAATAAACGCAAAGCGCCCCCAGCTCCTCCAGAAACTGCCCCATATTTGCCAGAACACCCTCCTCTATCTGCTCCTTCAACCCGGCGATCTGTTCCGCTCTCTCATACGCCTCCGGGATTCGGATCCTGTGCACAACAGCCCGGCAGCCTGTTTTGATAACGGCGATCTCTTTTTCCTTCTCCCGTTTGCGCCTCTCTAACTCCTGGGCGATCCTCTCATAAATATCTGTGTGGAACAGCTTCCGGAAGATCACTTTCTTCACGTCGGATTTCGCCCGAAGAAGTTCCATAAATTCACCCTGGGCGATCATCGCCACCTGCATAAACTGCTCCTTATTAAATCCCACGATCTCCTCGATTTTCTGCTCTGTCTCTTTTGCCGGATATTCGCTCCCATCCGGCATAATCAGGGAGACCGAAGCGTTCTTTTCCGTGGTGCGGACACCGCTTCCTTTCCCTCTTTTGAGCAGTTTCCGATGTCTCGGGGTGCGCGAGACAACATAGATCTCTCCATTCTCGCCGTCCGAAAAGGTAAGCCGCACAAAGGGCGTCACATCCAAAGCCGCATACTGGCTCTGCAGCACTATCCCTTCCTTTCTGTTGGCAACAGAAGACGCCTCCCCGTAGAGCGCAAATACGATGGCATCAAAAACCGTAGTTTTTCCCGCGCCGGTATCCCCTGTAACTAAAAACAGATTTTGAGAAAGTCTCGAAAAATCAACAGTCGTCTCTTTATTGTAGGAGCCAAAAGCCCTCATGGTCAGTATCAACGGTTTCATATTACAGCGCCCCTTTCACCACATTGATCACATCCTGCATCACTGCCTGATCCTGTTCATCCATGTCCTTTAAAAACAGACAGCATAACGCGAAGGGATCAGGCAGCGCCTCTGTGTCGATCTCCCTCTCATAATCTGCTGTCTTTTTCGTCTCCCGCCTGATCTCCAACAGATTCGGAAAAGCCAGCCGAAGCCTCTCCCGCATATCGATCACATCCAGATCTGCCCGATCTGTCAGGATCACCGTCACATAATCCTCACAGCGAAACTCCAGTACTTCCGCCAGCTCTCCTTTTATCACCCGCACTTCCCGAAGCGGCTTTAGCGGAAGTTTTGTGATATGCACAGTGCCCTTCTCCTGCAGATCCACCATCACGACCCCCTTCTCCTGCCCCGCCTCGCTGACGGATACGGCCAAAGGCGTCCCACAGTAGCGGATCCTCTCACTGCCCACTTTCATGGGTTTATGGATATGTCCCAGGGCCGCGTAATCAAATACGGACAAAAGACCTGCCCCCACCGCATCGACATTTCCCACGGTACGCACTTCCGTATCCATGCGCTCCACATCCTTCGCCTCCACGCCCTCCGGCACATAGAACTGATGGCTCACAAACACATTTCTCTCCCCTGTGTCGATCTTTTCCCGCCCGATCAGCTTCTCCATCGTCTCCTGATAAGAAAGAAAGCTGCCATCCTCCTTCGTGCCCACGACCGTCCGAACCATGGAAGGTCTCACGAAAGGCAGCAGATAAAAATTCACTTTTCCGTATGCATCCCGCAGTACGATCTTCTCCATAAATTCTCCATCCTGCACAGGCGGTTTCCCGATCGTATACAAACGCTCTCCCGCCAGCACACTCCGAAAACAGTCCAATCGGGAAGGACTGTCGTGGTTGCCGCTGATCATCATGACCGCCGCCTCCGGCGCAGCCTCCCGCAGCTTTACCACAAAACGGTCAAAAACCTCCACCGCTTCCGCGGAAGGCGCCGACTTATCATAGATATCTCCGGCGATCACGATAGCATCCGGTCTTTTCTCCGCCGCCAGCGCTGCGATCTGCCCAAATATATACTCCTGATCCTCCCGCATATCCCAATTCAATAATTTTAATCCGATATGCAGATCCGATAGATGAAACAGCCTCATACGAGTCTCCTCTTCCGTATTGTTTAAAAAAGCCGGATCACACCCAGATCCGGCCCCATTTCATTTCTTACAAAATAAATTTCTTCAACAGTAGTACCACCTCATCCAGATTGATCGGCTTCGCCGTATGGGCATTCATACCGCTGTCCAGACACCGCCTGATATCCTCCGAAAAGGCATCCGCCGTCATCGCTATGATCGGAATTTTCTTTGCATCCGGATGGTCAAGGGCTCTGATCGCCTCGGTGGCCTCATAACCGGTCATCACCGGCATCCTGACATCCATCAGGATCGCGTCAAAGTGTCCTTCTTTCGATTCTCTGAATTTCTCCAGACAGATCTTTCCGTTCTCTGCCCATTCCAGTTCCATGCCGATATCCGACAGCAGTTCTTTCAGGATCTCCCAGTTCAGATCATTGTCCTCCGCCACCAGAATGCGGCGTCCCACCAGTTCCTCACTGGCCTTCTCCTGTATCTCCTCCACATTCATATATTTTTTCAGGCTGTGATATAACGTTGATTTAAACAGAGGTTTACTGATAAAACCGTCGATTCCGGCTTCTCTTGCCTCCTCCTCAAACTCATTCCAGTCATAGGCCGATATCAGAATGATCGGCATATCCCTGTCCACGATCTGCCTGATCTGCCTGGCAACCATAATGCCATCCATTCCCGGAAGTTTCCAGTCTAACAAAACGATCTGATAGTCGTCCCGCATCCTGTGATGCTTTGTGACCATCTCCAGCGCTTTTTCTCCGCTCATACACCAATCCGACTGTATCCCTATGGAATCAAGCGCTTCCACTGCCGTTCTGCAAAGCGCCTCGTCATCATCCACCACCAGCATTTTCCAGGGCGGAAGAACCATCTCGATCTCCTCCGTATCCGCTCTCTCGAAATCCACAGTTACTTCAAAAGTTGTTCCTTTCTTCGGTTCACTCTCCACAGTGATCGTTCCATCCATGGCATTCACGATATGTTTTGTGATCGCCATGCCAAGTCCTGCGCCCTCCGTTTTATTGACGCGCTTGCTGTCCGCTCTGGAATAGGACTCAAAAATATGCTCCACAAATTCCGGCGTCATGCCGATTCCATTGTCCTTTACCGTAATATGATTGCGGATATACCCTTCTCCCATCTCCTCAGGAGCCTGCTCCTGATAGAGGGATAACTGAATGCTGCCGCCCTCCTGGGTATACTTTATGGCATTGGACAAAAGATTGATCAGTACCTGATTTAACCGGACGCTGTCACAGTACACATCTTCCGCTATGATATTGCTTATATGTACATTAAAGTTCTGACTCTTTCCCCGGATCTGGGACTGTACGATCCCTACAACCCCTTCCACAACTTCCCGGAGAGAGATTCTCTCCGCAGTCAGTGTCATCTTACCGCTCTCGATCTTTGACATATCAAGCACATCATTGATCAGCCCTAACAAATGCTTTCCGGACAGCGTAATCTTCCGAAGACAGTTCTGTACCTGCTCTCTGTCTTCAATATGCGTCATGGCAATTGCCGTCATCCCCACAATGGCATTCATCGGCGTACGGATATCATGGCTCATATTGGAAAGGAAGGTACTCTTTGCCTTATTGGCCTCCAGAGCCTCCTCTCTGGCTTCCTCCAGCTCTTTCATCTGCTGACGCGTCATTTTAAAATATACAAAGAAAATAATCAGCAACACCGCCAGCACAATAGCGCCGATCAACAATGTAGCCGCCGTCCGGTCTCTGTTCATATTTTCCACGGTCTCATTCAGAACACCGAAGGGCAGTATCGTCAGAAGATGCCACTCCGAATAAGGCAGCATGGTACAGTAGACCTGCTGGCTGCTTCCCTCAAAATTCGTAATCGCCGAATAATCTTTTTTTTCAGCCATGGCCGTCGAAAGACCGTCGATATAGTTTTCTATCTTCGCCGGATCATCGTTTGCGTATTTCTCATACAGAGCGCTGAAATAATCGGCGTACTCATCACTCATATCACTGACGATAAAGCTCCCCTCCTTACGGATAATATGGGAATATATGATGGCGTTTTCCTCCTCATCCGTCCCTAACATTATACTGATATACTCGATCGGCACAGCCGCCGCAAGGGCCGTACAGGTCTTGCCGCTTTTCATCGGATAATGCGCATCGACGCCAAATATAACGATCTCATTTCCATTGGTATCTCTGCCCACCGCCACCTTTTTTTCGCCCTTCTTCAGGGATTCAAAAAAAGGATCCGGATCGGTCAGTTCAAACTGTTCTCCATCCAACATTTCAATTGTACCGTCCTCGGCACAGAGCGCCAGATAGTTAAAGTTTCTGATATTTGTTCTGTAGATCAGCTCCTCATACAGTTCATCCATATCATCCATTTCCACCGGAACGACCTGCACCACCGCCTCCACCTGCTCAAATTTCAAATCGATCAGCGTCCTGAAATGGGCAACGATATGCTCTTTGATGCCCGACATATAAACGTCGCCGACTTTATCAATAGATTTCTCACTTACCCTGCTCATATAATAGCTCAGATACATAAAAGCACTGACACCAAGGATCAGAAGTATGACAAAACTTCCAAGCAGGAAATGTGTCGTGCGGTTTTTCTTCTTGTTACTCTGCTGATTTTCCATGAACTTCCTCTTTCCCATTTATCTCTGCAGACCCATCCGCCCATTGCCATTCAACGGTTTTCTGACGGACAAAATGGCACCTGTCAACAGTGTATCACATTTTTTATTTTCTCACAACTATGAGTAGCATTACATTATAACGGACACCATGATCCGCACCAGAAAAGCGCAGATCCAGGCGATCACGCACTGACTGACTATCATAGCCGCAGCCCACTTTCCTCCCAGTTCCCTCTTTACCGAGGCAACCGCCGCCACACAGGGCGTGTACAGCAGACAGAACACTAAAAGGGCGGCGGCAGACGAACAGGTAAGCAGCTCCGTGATCCTTTCGCCGGATCCAAGCAGTACGGTCAGTGTGGAGACCACGCTTTCCTTCGCCATAAAACCGGTTATTAACGCCGTCGAGATACGCCAGTCGCCAAATCCCAGAGGCCCGAACACCGGCGCTATCTTTCCCGCCGCCATGGCCAGAATGCTCTCCCTCGAATCCTCCACGATGCCGAAATGCAGATTGAAGGTCTGTAAAAACCAGATCACGATAGCCGCCACAAAGATCACCGTAAATGCCCGCTGCAGAAAGTCCTTCGCCTTCTCCCACAGAAGTCTCGCCACATTTTTCACGCCGGGCAGACGGTAATTGGGCAGTTCCATCACAAAAGGCACCGCCTCTCCTTTAAATAAAGTGCTTTTAAAGAGCAACGCCGTCAGGATCCCCACAAAGATCCCGAAAAAATAGAGCCCCACCATAATGAGTCCGCCCTTGCCCGGGAAAAACGCCGCCGTAAAAAAGCCATAGATCGGCAGTTTCGCCGAACAGCTCATAAACGGCGTCAAAAGAATCGTCATCTTACGGTCTCTTTCCGACGGCAGCGTCCTGCTGGCCATCACTCCGGGCACCGTACAGCCGAATCCGATTAGCATCGGCACGATACTTCTGCCGGAAAGTCCGATCTTACGCAAAAGTTTATCCATCACAAAGGCCACTCTGGCCATATATCCCGTATCCTCCAACAGAGACAAAAAGAAAAACAGCGTCACGATAACCGGCAGGAAACTGAGCACGCTTCCCACTCCGGCAAAAACACCGTCAATGACCAGGGAATGCAGTACATTGTTCACATGCCAGGCCGTAAACGCCCGATCCACCGCCTGCATCAGCCCGTTTATTCCCGCCGCCAGAAGATCCTGCAAAAAGGCGCCGATCACATTAAAGGTCAGATAAAAAACAAGCCCCATGATACCGATGAAGGCCGGGATCGCCGTATATTTCCCTGTCAGGATGCCGTCGATTTTCCGGCTTCTCGCATGTTCCCTGCTTTCCCCCGGTTTTACCACCGTTTCCGCCACCAGATTCTGAATAAAAGTAAAGCGCATATCGGCGATGGCCGCCGCTCTGTCAAGCCCTCTCTCCTCTTCCATCTGTCTGATGATATGCTCTAACATCTCCTCCTCATTCTGAGACAGCGTAAGCGCCGCTTTGATCCGCTCATCTCCCTCCACCAGTTTGGTGGCCCCAAACCGGACAGGAATTCCCGCCGCCTCCGCGTGATCCTGAATCAGATGCATAATACCGTGGAGACATCTGTGTACCGCGCCGCCGTGATCTCTCTCATCGCAGAAATCCATCCGCCCGGGTTTCTCACGATAGTTCGCCACATGGACTGCATGACGCACCAGCTCGTCCACGCCCTCGTTTTTTGCCGCAGAGATGGGCACTACCGGAATGCCCAGATAAGCTTCCATCTCGTTGATATGTATGGAACCGCCGTTACTCCGCACCTCGTCCATCATATTGAGCGCCAGCACCATGGGAATCCCCAGTTCCATCAGCTGCATGGTCAGATAGAGATTCCGCTCGATATTGGTGGCGTCCACGATATTGATAATACCCGTCGGTTTTTCGCCTATGATAAACTGTCTTGTGACGATCTCCTCCGCACTGTAGGGGGACATGGAATAGATACCCGGCAGATCGGTGATCTCCGTCTTCGGGTAGCCCCTGATGGCGCCGCCTTTCCTGTCCACCGTCACCCCCGGAAAGTTCCCCACATGCTGGCTTGCGCCGGTGAGCTGATTAAAGAGCGTGGTCTTGCCGCAATTCTGGTTGCCCGCCAGAGCGAAGGTCAGCACGCTCCCCTCGGGCAGGGGATCGCCGTCCCCCCTGGCGTGATATCTGCCGCCCTCCCCCAGGCCCGGATGCTCCGTCCTGGTCTTCCCTCTGTCCGTTTTATCGGGGAAAGCAGAATTTCCTTCTGTCTTTTCCCAAACAGAGGTCACCTCTATTTTTGCCGCGTCGTCAAGCCGCAATGTCAGCTCGTAGCCGTGGATCAACAGCTCCATCGGATCCCCCATAGGGGCGAACTTGACAAGCTTCACCTCCGCGCCGGGGATCAGTCCCATATCCAGAAAATGCTGTCTGAGGGCGCCTTCCCCGCCCACCGCTTCGATCTTTGCCGATTGTCCGATCTCCAGATCATTCAACATCACTATCTCTTTTGTCATACCTTATTCCGTCATCTCCCTGCTATCGTCCGGGAAATCCTTTCATTTCACAGCGCGTCCTCTTTTTCCCACTTTGAACTACTTGGAATTTCCGAACAATTGCCTGCTCTATCTGTTCTCCATCATTCGCCCGCTCCGGTATCTTCCGCCGCATCCTGCCCGTCAATCATTTCTCCCTCTCCGGCCGGCTCTTCCGCTGCATCCTGTGTTTCCATAACAGGCGTAATTCCATCCAGTTTCGCCTTCACGATCTTCTCCGCGCCCTCTCCCGGCACATAAGAGAGCTCCACTTGATCTCCCTCGTTTAACAGTACTGCCTCCAGATTCTCATCCGCTCTGAGCATATAGTACCGCACCGAATTCAGCTCCAGGAGCTGCACGAAATAACATGTGTTATTATCTATAACAGCCGTCCGGATCTCACCCACCGTACCGCTTATCTGCACATAATCCTCCGCAGCCGGCTCTTTCTCCCCGTTCTCCTGCGTACCTCCCGCGGCGTTTTCAGCCCCTGGTACTTCCCCTTCACCAGCACCGCCGTCCGGCATGTTCAGGCTTCCGTCGTCCTCAATGACCTGATTGTCGATCAGCAGCTCGTGATAGTTCTGCTGACACTGCCTGACGGAATTTCCCGTGGATACGATCTGATACTGCTGCACATTGACCATGGCGTACATCTTCACAAGCCCCGCCGCATCCTTTAAGGCCATAAAATAGGTGGGCTGATCTGAGATATTTAAAAGTAACGGAAAGGTTGCATCATAACTGAACTGCTGTACCGCTCCCTCCGCCGAGGACATGGCCGAATACTCCTCTGCTCCGGCGCAGGAATAATAACAGGCATCCTTTGTCCGCTGATTGACCAGAATAAAACCGATATTGCCCCGGTCTCCACTGATGGAAGTGATGCCGGTGTAAAGATACACGTCGTCGTTCATGGCGATATAGTTGTACCCCGTGGTCGCCGTGGTACAGTCGCTCTGGGTAAACAGTGAGTTGAAAAAGCCGTTGTGGTATCTGCCGTAATAATTGTACTGCTCCACCACCAGCCCGGCGCTGTACACCCGATCCACCCAGGTGGGCACGTCCTCTACCTCATAATAAACGCTCTCCCCTGTTACAGCATTTAAAAGCACCACTCCCTGTATATCGTCGCCATTGAACAGGCCGATGCGCTTTTTCACCACGGAAGCCACCCAGTAAGGCGTGCCCTCCTCATCTATCTCAAAATTCACATTCTCAAAAATCGCCGTAGGGTAATGGAACCGCAGATAACGGCTCAAATCCCTGTTAAAATACTCCGAAGGAGAATATTTGATCCCTTCCTCCAGCCGCACCACATCCACATCCTGGGTTACCATATCCACCACCATATAGGCGGGAATCCCCTGTGCACGGTTGCTCCACCACTTAAAAAAGCTGTCATAGTGCAGATAGGTCACCCGCACCGGGCGCGCCCTGTAGTTGATCTGGGCCGAGGTGTCGCTGACCACAAACTGGGAGACCAGATCGGAGAGTTCCCCCAGTTTCCGATTTGCCAACGTATTAGCGGAAGCTTCGTCAAGCATCGGGATCTGGTCCATGGAGATCTCCGCCACATCCTCCGTAAAATCCCCTGTGGTGATCGGCATCAGGGAAGAATAGGCCGAAGCCCGAAAGATCACCAGTCCGAACAGGTAGCCTGCCGCCGTCACCACCACGATGGCCACAAATACGATAAACGGCAGTTTTACCTGCTTCCAGCTGAAGGTAATAAACTCTTTGACGGAACGGCTTTTAAAACCTCCCAGAAAAATCATGCAGCCAGTATAAACAATACAAAGCAGCATGATAAATCCGTAAAAATCCTCCGAGTGGATGTTGATGGCGGGCAGGTAGACGTAAAAATAGATAAATCCCACAAGCGCCGTCACGATCAGACTGTAAAAATTCCGTTTCAGTTTTCCTTTTTCTTTCATCTTCTCCCTCCTTCTTTCCATAACTTCTGCAATTCGCCCTCCTCATCCGGCTTTAAAACCCTCCTGATCCTGGCCAGCAGATCTTCGGAAGAAAAAGGTTTCAGAATGTAATCGCAGATTCCCAGTCTGGCGCTTTCCAGGACAGAACTTTTGTCTTCCACACCCGTGAGCATGATCACCGGTATATCCGCAAGCCCTCTCATGGCACGTATTTCCCGCAGTGTTTCAATGCCGTCCTTATTAGGCATCTGAATATCCAGCAGAATAAGATCCGGTTTTTCCTGCTGTAAGTACTTCAGTGCACGTATCCCTGAATTGATGGTGGTCACCTCATAATCATTTCGCAACGCGTCCATTATTCTCGTCAAAATAATCGCCGTATCGTCCACCGCCAGAATATGTTTCATCGGAGCACTGAAAACTCCCTCCTCCGTCTGACTCATTTCTATATTTCCTCCTTTTCAGTATGTTCAAAAAACCAAAAAACATGATTTACTATCAGGATATGGTAAAGCATTCCATTTTTCAGCACACCCCACTGTAAACTTTTATTTCCGGAGCGCCTGAAACTTTTCAACACATAGCCACATTATAGTATAAATGAATACAAAACTCAATAAAACTTATTCGTCTGTTACAGAAAAAACGGTGAAACCGCATCTTTTTAATGCGATTCCACCGTCGGCTTTTACCCTGATACTTTTTTACATTCCGAGCATCCCCGAAAACTCTTTCATCATTTCGGAAATTTTGATCTGCTGGGGACAGACCTTTTCACAACCTCTGCAGCCGATACAGTTTGCCGGACGTTTTTCGGAATCCATTCCTGCCACCGCCATCGGCGCGATAAATCCGCCGCCTGTGATCTTATGTTCATTGTACAGAGCGATCAGTTCTGGAATGGGCAATCCCTTCGGGCAATGGTTTGTGCAGTAATGACAGGCTGTACAGGGCAGGATTCCCATTTCCGTCTCCCGATCCATATGCCGTACCAGGGTGTCAAATTCCTCTTTACCAAGCGGCTCGTCTGTCCCACAGGTGGCGATATTTTCCTTCAGCTGCTCCAGACTGGACATCCCCGAAAGTATCATCGTCACGCCTGGAATGCTCTGCAAGAATCGGAACGCCCAGCCGGGAACGCTTTCCTTCGGGCGCAGGGATTTCATAACACCCGTCATTTCTTCTGAAGCCTTTACCAGCCTGCCGCCTCGCAGAGGTTCCATCACCCAGATCGGAATCCCTGCCTTCTGTATAAGGGCCGCCTTTTCCTGTGCGTTCTGAAAATGCCAGTCCATGTAATTGAGCTGCAGCTGGCAAAACTCCATATGCTCGCCGCAGGCATCCAGGAAACGACGGATCACCTCCACACTGCCGTGGGCGGAAAATCCAAGATGACGGATGCGTCCGTTTTCTTTCTGTTTTAACAGATATTCGAGGATCCCATATTTAGGATCCAGATAGGCATCGATATTCCCCTCAAAAACATTGTGGAACAGATAAAAGTCAAAATAAGGTGTCCGGCATTTTTTCAGCTGTTTTTCAAAAATCTCCTCCACCTTATCCATGTTGGAGAGATCATACCCGGGAAATTTGCTGGCAAGATAATAACTGTCCCGCGGATATTTTGTCAGATACTTTCCTGCCACCAGTTCCGAGTTGCCGTCATGGTAGCCCCAGGCCGTATCAAAATAATTGATGCCGTTATGAAGAGCATAGTCGATCATCTCCTCTGCAGCGGCCTCATCCACCACGCTGTCGTTGCCCTCCACCACCGGCAGCCGCATCATGCCAAGCCCCAGGCCGGACAATTTCATATTCTGAAAATCTCTGTAGATCATAAACTGGTTCCTCCTTTTTCTTTCTTTTCTCTTTCTTTTTTCCTTTTCGTTCTTTCCTGCGCTTTCTGTTTCTATGCTCTGATCAGGACCTCACCTTTTGCCTCCGCATCATCCATAATCAGTTCCCCAAGTTCCGGCACTTCGATCCGGCCGGAGCGCGGATTTTTAATGCTGTCAACCTTTGTCGTGATCTGCGCCTCCACATCCGACTTTTCAAAGGCCAGATCCGTATCAATCATCTCACAGTCGATCAGTTTCAGATTTTTGCAGTAACAGAAAGGCTGTGTGCCAATGATCTTACAGTTTACAAGTGTCAACCCATCCGAATACCAGGCCAGATATTCGCCCTTTACCACACTGTCTTTTACCGTTATGTTTTCCCCGTGCCAGAAGGAATCCTTCGTATCGAAGGTACAGTTTTCAAAGACTGCGTTTCTGATGTACTGAAAAGAATACTTTCCTGTAAGGTTCATGTTCCGGAATGTCAGATCCTCCGAACGCATCATAAAATACTCGCTGACCGCTGCCGAATCCTCCATGCGGATCCCGCGCACCGACCAGCCGAATTCCGGGGAGATGATATCGCAGTTTTTCATCACAATATTACTGCACTCCCTGAGAGCCTTGATCCCATGCAGTTTCGTATCCGTGATCTCCACCCGGTCGGAATACCACAGCGCAGCTCTGCATAATTCGGTCATCTCCGAATCTCTGATGATAAGCCCATGGTCATGCCAGAATGGATAACGCAGATTAAAAAAGCAGTGCTCTGCCTCGATATCCTTTCCTTCCTTAAAAGCACTCTCGCCGTCCGCCGGTCCGTCGAAAGAACAGTTTCGCACTGTGATGCCCTCTCTCCCGTACAGCACACGCTCCTCATCAAAAGTCTGGTTTTCTATTGTTATCATTGTCTGTCTCCTCCATTTCAAGTCTCCTTATCCCCTCTGCATCGATTGATCTGATACACCAGATAATCCAGGCAGTCGATCTGCTTCTCCTCTGGGCATACCTCTTTTTCCGACAGGAATTTTGCCTTGTGAACCTCCTGTAACAGGTCTTTTCTGTGATGTTCCAGCCGCTTTAACAGTTCCGCTTTCTTCCCGCAGTCCAGACAGTCAATACAACATGCGACCGTATCTTCACAGCATCCTGCGTCCTTCAGATTCTGAATGATAGCTTCCTTCGATCCATACTCGATCAGTTTCTCCAGCTCAATCCCTTCGCCCACTTTACTCCTCCCGTTAAGAGCCTTCGCTCTTTTTTTCGTTTCCCATTATACGTATCTTTTCAAATGATAGCAAATACTTATATCTGATACATTTGCATAGTTGAAACCTATTGTTGTATATGGTACACTGGATCTGCTGATGTTGGAATGAACTTTTCAGGCAGACTGCCTGACGCCGGATCAGAATGAGATCTGATTGTCACTGTAACTATTACCGGCAACATTCCGACGGGCTGCGCAGAATTAACTCCTGTCAGCCGCCAGGAATAGACATACGAAAGGACAAAGGTAACTCCATGGAACTGCGTGTACTGCAATACTTTCTCGCCGTGGCGAGGGAACAGAGCATCGTCAGGGCTGCAAAATCCCTGCATCTTTCACAGCCCACCCTCTCCACACAACTAAAAGCCATGGAAGAGGAGCTGGGAAAACAGCTTTTAATCCGCGGAACAAAGGGCTCCAGAAAAGTAACTCTCACAGAGGAAGGCATGATCCTGAAAAAGCGGGCGGAAGAAATACTGAATCTGGTTCAGAAAGCAAAACAGGAAATCTCCTTCTCTGATCAGGTCATCGTTGGGGACATTTCCATCGGAACCGGAGAAACTGACGCGGTCCGCTTTATTGCAAAAACGGCCAGAGAATTGTACAGAACATATCCCGGCATCCACTATCATCTTTCCAGCGGAAACGCACAGTTTGTGATGGAGCAGCTGGACAAGGGGTTAATCGACTTCGGCGTCGTATTCGGCCCTGTGGATCAGACAAAATACAACTCCCTTGAAATTCCTTTCCAGGACACCTGGGGCGTGCTCATGCGGCAGGATTCCCCGCTTGCCTCAAAGAAATTGATCTCCCCCCAAGATCTGTGGGATAAGCCTCTGATCATATCCGAACAGGAGAGCACACAGGAAGGACTTTCCGCCTGGCTACAGAAAAAAACCGGTGAACTGGAGATCGTTGCGACATACAACCTGCTTTTCAATGCTTCTCTGATGGTGGCGGAAGGGTTGGGATACGCCATCGGCTTCGACCATATCATCAACACCTCCTGCGGGAGCAGTCTGTGTTTTCGGCCCCTCAGCCCGAAAAGAGAGGCCGGCCTGAGCATTATCTGGAAAAAATATCAGATCTTCTCCAGGGCTTCTGAAAAGTTTATGCAAAAGATAAAGGAGCTGATGACGCAGGAGTAACTTTTCGTGGTAATTCATCCATGTCCATGTGGCAGTATTCACAGGGATAGCTGCTCTAACCTGGCAGACTGTCGTGCTGTACCGGCCTCACACGATCAGCATAACGATCAGCCCGAACTCTCCTTCCTTCTGCTCGATGGCGATATCACCGTGATATTTCCGGGCCACTTTTCGGATATTGATCAGGCCGAAGCCATGATCTTTACCCTGCTTTGTGGTAAGCGGCAGGCCGCTCTCCTCATCGATGTTTCTCTTTTCAGAGACGCTGTTTTTTATCTCTATCAGAAAGGCATTTTTCCTGCGGCAGGTGGAAACGGAAATACAGGGGTTCTCACACTCTCCGGCCGCCTCCATAGCATTGTTCAGGGCATTGTGCAGAATCACGCTGACATCAAAGGCGTTACACTTTGTATCCGCCGGAAAGTAAAACCGATTGGTAAAAGCAATGTTTTTCTCCTCCGCTTCCTTGTGCTTTTCCCGCAGAATCACGTCAATCACCGGATTACCGCTGGAAGTTTCCGGCGCCACTTCGCACACCTCCTTTTTTAACTGTGTGAGATACGCGTCGGCCTCCTCATCCCGTTCACAGAGTTTTTCCAGCGTCATGATATGATTCCTCATATCATGCTTTAAGCTGCGGATATCAAGATACAGTTTTTCCACCTCGTTTATATGCCGCTTCATCTCCCGGATCTGTCCCGACAGCACGACGTCTTCCCGCTCTTTTCTCTGGCTGCTCCTGATACGCTGATAGGAGACAATAACTGTGAGCATTGCTCCGAAGGCGACCAGCATAAAAAACGCCTGAATCAGCGTGTACGCGGAATAGTGATTCCATATATATTGTCCGGTAGTTTTTTCATAGGCATCCACCACAAAATAAAATGCTCCCTGTCCCACAGCAATGGAAAAAAGAGGCGCTGACATCAATGCCAGCTCTCTTCCGGTCATTTTTTCTGTCTTATCACGGTATTCTTTGTGGATCAGCCTGACACAAAACGCCATACACAGAAAGTGCAGTACAAAGTTAAACCCTTCCATAACCGCATACAGAATGCACTGTATCAGATAGTTTTTCGGCCTGCCGACAGCAAGGAGCAGCACATCATATACCCCCCGCCACGGCACCAATGTGATCCCCCAGGTGATCCACTGCAGCAGATAAAAGATCACCGCCAGAAATATCTTCTGTTCCCTGTTTCTTCTGTCAACAACATACATCACGGCAAAGGCCGCCGCCGCACTCGCCGCATACACCGGTATCACATGGATCTCCCGCGGATAAAGAGCAAAAAGCAGCATAACGACAGCATAGCCGATACCCGGCAGCGCCGCATAAAAAAAGCGTCCCGTCCTCTCCCGAAAAGATCTGCACTGTCCTTCCTCTCTCTTTCGTAAAAAAGGACTTACAAGACGGCACAGAAAATATGCTCTGACAAAAATCAGTCCGATCTGTGAAATGCGGTTAATCAGATTCCAGTAAAAGTCCCAGTCCGTCACAGGTTTCCATCACCCTCTGTTCTTCTGTTATAGTTCAGATAACTTTTCACAAACAGCGGATAGTTCTTTTTTGCCAGAGGAACTTTCACTTTGGAAACAGTCCCCCCAGGTACATTCCCGCTCTCCAACTCGATCATCTGGGCATCATATCTCACCACATACTGGAAATTCACCAGATAGGATCTGTGGGGCCTGAAGAAATCCTTCCCGGCCAATTTCTCAAGATCCGACATTTTTCCATAATACTCCATATCTTCGGTCATTTTATGGATCACCACCTTCCGGTTAAAGACTTCCGCATACACAATATCACACAGCCGTATTTTTATATGGCTTCCTCCCGACAAGATCAGGATATGCCTGTCCTCCTCTTTCGCCATCGACACTCCGGCATTTTCTGACGCCTCTCTGCACTGTTTTACCGCACGGGAAAGGACGCAGACAAACTTCTCCTCCTCAAAGGGTTTTACGAGATAGTGGAAGGCTCCCACATCAAAAGCCTGAAAAACGTACTCCTCCAGCGCCGTGACAAAGATGAGGATCAACTCTTTACTCCGGGCCCGAAGCCCCTGCGCCGTCTCCATCCCGGACACCCCGGGCATCTGAATATCCAGAAACAGGATATCCGGCATCCTGTCCGCTGTAAGCACTTCCTGCCCGGATGCATAGCAGAAAATCTCCGCCTCCGGACAGTATTTGTTCACTTTCTCCGCCAGTATCTCCCGTATGTCTTTTTCGTCATCGCATATCGCTATCCGCATGTGGTCACTCCTGTTTTGACGCGCTTTTTCTCTCCCATGCTCACATCCCACGCAAATCCCGCTTACGCGGTAAAAACCTTCCCGTCACGCTCTCCCCGCAGGCAGCAACCTCATCCGGCGTTCCCACCGCAACGATCTTTCCACCTCCGTCGCCGCCGCCCGGTCCCATATCGATCATATAATCGGCATTGCGGATCACATCCAAATCGTGTTCGATGACAAGAACCGTGGCGCCGTTTACAATCAATGTCTGAAATACCGCTAACAGTGTCTGCACATCCAACGGATGCAGCCCGATAGTCGGCTCGTCAAAAACAAACACCGTGTCCGACTGTCCTCTTCCCATCTCGCTGGCAAGCTTTAACCGCTGCGCCTCACCGCCGGACAGGCTCGGGGTAGCCTCCCCAAGAGTCAGGTAACCAAGGCCCAGACTTTTCAGTACCTGCAGGCGCTGATGCACAGGCTTCATATCCTTACAGACCTCCAGAGCTGCAGAAACTTCCAGCCCCATTAGCTCCGGCAGCGACCACGCCTTCCCGCTTTTGTCCGTGCGCCTGATCTGATAAGCCGCTTTGGCGTATCTGGAACCCCGGCATTCCGGACAGGGAATGTCCACGTCCGGCAGAAACTGCACATCCAGACTGATCTCCCCGGTTCCATCACACACAGGGCAGCGCAGTTTTCCCGTATTATAGGAAAAATCACCGGCTTTGTACCCCGCCTGTTTTGCCTGGGACGTTCTTCCATAGATCTTGCGCAGTTCGTCATGCACATTGGCATAGGTGGCCACAGTAGAGCGCACATTGATGCCAATGGGGGTTGCATCGATCAGTTTCACCCGTCCGACTCCCTCCGCGGTCACAGACACGATATGTTCCGGCAGTGTCTTCCCCTGAATGACAGCCTCCAGGGCGGGAACCAGGCTTTCCAATACTAACGTCGTCTTCCCGGAGCCGGACACACCGGTCACAACAGTCAGCCTTCCCTTCGGGATCGCCACATCCAGAGGCTTCACCGTATGGATCGCCTTCGTGGAGAGACGAATTACACCCAGCGCAAACATATCATCCTTTCCGGCACGCACTCTGTGGATACCGACATTTCCCGAGAGGAACGGCCCGATCATGGAACTGCCGTTCTTCACTATCTCCGGAATCGTCCCCTGGGCGATCACTCTGCCGCCGCCCGCTCCTGCTTCCGGCCCCATTTCGATCATCCAGTCCGCCGCCGCCAGAATATTTGTATCGTGATCCACAAGCAGTACCGAATTGCCGTCGGCCACCAGATCTTTCATCACGCCTGTCAGTCCCACAATATTGGCAGGATGCAACCCAATGGAAGGTTCGTCCAGCACATATAAAACGCCGGTGGTGCGATTGCGCACCGCACGGGCAAGCTGCATCCGCTGACGCTCCCCTGTGGAAAGCGTGGCGGCGGCGCGGTCAAGCGCCAGATAACCAAGGCCCAGATCCAACAGCCGCTTCGCCGCATCTATAAGAGATTCACAGATACTCTCCGCCATGGGGCGCATCTGCTCCGGCAGGGATGCCGGCACCCCTGCCACCCAGTTAACAAGTTCCGCCAGTGTCATCTGACAGGCTTCATCCAGCGATATGCCGCAAAGCTTCGGTGCCCTGGCTGCCTCCGACAGTCTCGTCCCGCCGCAGTCCGGACAGATATCCTGTTTCAGGAATTTTTCCACCCTCTTCATCCCTTTTTCGTCCTTCACCTTTGCCAGCGCATTTTCCACAGTGTAGGTTGCATTGAAATAGGTAAAGTCGATCTCCGCCGCATCGTTGGTGTTTTTCGCCTTGTAAAAAATATGTCTCTTTTCGGCAGGGCCGTTATACACGATATCCCGCTCCTTCTCAGTCAACTCCGAAAAGGGCACATCCGTCCGCACCCCCATGGCACGGCAGACATCGGTCATTAAAGACCACATCAGCGTCTTCCAGGGAAGTACCGCCCCCTCATCAATGGTGAGAGATTCATCCGGCACCAGGGTGGCACGATCAACGGTGCGCACAATTCCCGTTCCCCCACAGGTGTGACAGGCTCCCTGACTGTTAAAAGCCAGCCCTTCCGCCGAAGGGGCAAAAAATTCAGCGCCGCAGACAGGACAGATGAGTGCCTGATCTGCGGCCACTGACAATGTCGGCTCCAGATAATGCCCGTTTGGACAGCGGTGATTTGCCAGTCTGGAAAACATCAGACGCAGGCTGTTTAAAAGCTCCGTCCCCGTGCCAAAGGTACTGCGGATGCCCGGCACGCCAGGCCGCTGATGTAAGGCCAGAGATGCCGGGACAAAGAGTACCTCGTCCACCTGTGCTTTCGCCGTCTGTGTCATGCGCCGCCTTGTATAGGTGGAAAGAGAATCCAGATACCGTCTGGAGCCTTCCGCATACACAACCCCCAGCGCAAGGGAAGATTTGCCTGAGCCGGACACCCCGGCAACAGCCACGATCTTTCCCAAAGGAACATCCACATCAATATTTTTCAGATTGTGCACACGGGCGCCCCGAATTTTAATCCTGTCCGGCGCTGTCACTATTGTGTCCATTTCAAAACCTCCCGATTCTTTCGTGCTGAAAATACTCCATCCATTATAGCACTAAAAACGGGCTTTACAAATCCCTGATTTTGCATAGGGCAAATATTTATCAGCGCCCGGCAAAGCAAATGATTCTATTGTCACGACTTCAGGGATGGTGCAACTGTCCTTCCAACAATTGCCATCCCTGAAAGTTTCCTGCCTACAGCCGGACATCCACATATTTTCCCGGTTCCCCGGAAGTTTTATCCTCCCCGGTTCTGTCTTTCTCAATCTGTTCTGCTCTTTCTTCCTCCTTTTCGGTCTCCGGATCCGTCTCCCCCATTCCGGCTTCCTCCCTAACCTTCCGGTTTGCCTCTTTTAAGGACTTCATACCGGAAGCTTCCGCTTCCTTTGCTCTATTTTTCGTTTCGGCAAGTTCCGCTTCCTTTGCACTGGTATCCCCGCCGTTTCTGCTATCCTGTTTGATCTCCGCCTCAAGAACGCCTGCTTTTCCCTCCATCTTTGCCACAACGCCGTTTTGTACCTTTGCCTGTTTCATCGAAGTCTCGGAAGAGATCACCGCCTTTATGCCTGCCGTGGAAAGCCCGGCATTTTGTTCCCCTGCTTTTCCTTCCGAATCGGAGTTATTTTCAGCCGCCCGCTTCTCCTCCCGCTGCTGTTTCTTAAGTTCTGTCTGGTGCTGCCGCAGCTGCATTCTCAGATCACTGATCTGTTTCTGGATCTCCTGCCGCTTTTTCATCTTATCTTCGGAGCTCAACTCTCCGTTCGCCGAGACTTCCTGCAGCTTTTTCTGAGCCTCCTCGATCTGCTTTCTGATATTTCTGCTCTGAGCATCCTCCGCCTGTCCTGCGCCTGCCTGTAGCACAGGGGATCCGCTTCCGTTTACACCGCTGATGTTCATGTCCTTTCCTCCTGTCTGTTTCATATATATTTGTCTCATATTACTTTTCGGAAAGAGTGGTCTCAAAATAAACCGTGATGTAGCGAAGCGCCCTTTTTCGGTTGTGAATGTGCTCAAAAACGTAATATTCTATTTTACATCCTGCAGCTTTTTCCCATTGGATATCACAATATCCCGGTACCAGAAATAACTGTCCTTTTCGGTTCGTTTCAACGATCCGTTGCCGTAATCGTCCTGATCCACATAAATAAATCCATAGCGCTTGCTCATTTCACTGCTCGAACAGGAAATAATGTCAATAGGCCCCCAGGCATAATACCCTCTGACGTCCACTCCATCCCTCAAAGCTTCCTGTACCGCCAACAGATGCTCCCTGTAATAGTTAATTCTGTACGGATCGTGTATTTTCCCATCTTTTTCCACCTTATCAAAAAAACCAGAGCCGTTTTCCGTGATGTAGATCGGTACCTGATAGCGATCATACCACTCGTTCAGTGTAATTCTGAGCCCCACCGGATCATAGGACCAGCCCCACTCATTTGCCGGCAGATTCTCATTAAAAACAGTGCGGTTCCCGTTTTCATAGCTTTCGGCAGAAACTGTGCTGGAATAATAATAAGAAAAGCTCGCAAAATCACAGGTATTTTTCAGATCTTCCTCATCCTTTTCGCCAAATTCTACCACAATACCTTTCTCATCAAAATAGCGGAATGCATATCCGGGGTAAGTACCCCGAAGAAGAACATCTGAGAAGAAATATTCCATCTGATTATGCTTCAGCGCGGCCAGCTGATCTTCCGGTCTGGTCGTCAGCCCGTAAACCGGCTCGTTATAGACCATCATGCCGATTTCCAGATCAGGATACTTTTCATGCGCATAACCCGTCGCCCTTGCACAGGCTACCATCTCATTGTGTACGGCCTGATATTTTTTCCCCGGCAGATCTTCCACCCGATCGGAAGGAATCCCCAGATGATTAAATGATTCATGGCTGATCAGATTGATCTGATTTACCAGGATCCACTTTTTTACTTTTGTATGATATCTGTCAAACAACGTCTGGCAGTATTGCACAAAAAAATCAATCAATTTCCGATTATGCCATCCGTTATATTGTAACGCCAAATGAAGCGGCATCTCATAGTGTGAAACCGTAATCATCGGCTCCAGCCCATTTTTCAACATCTCATCTATGAGTCTGTCGTAAAACAGAAGGCCTGCTTCATTGGGTTTCCTGTCATCCCCGTTCGGATAGATTCTCGCCCAGTTAATACTTGTTCTCACTACTTGTCGTAGATGCTGTGGTGCGAAATACTACGAAATGTAGGATGGAATTTGCCAATGTTTTAGTTTTTCTTCATATCCAGCCTTTTTGCACTTTCTTCAGCCATGTCTGCTTCAACATCAAAGCCATTTTTACGAAGTTTCTCAGCAATTTCCTGATACAGCTTATATGCCTCCCTGTACTTCCCTGTTTTCTCATACAGCATCGCCTTACAATATAACTCATCATAAAAAGGTGTTCCTATTGCACCGGCTCTGTCAAAATATTGGATTGCCTCATCGTATTTTTCAAGCTTCCCGCAAACTTCTCCGCCATGGATATATAACTCCCAGGCATCCGGAAATTTTTCTACGGCCTTTAAAAAACATTCGTAAGCTTCCTCTATTTTACCCGCATAAATATATGACACAATCAGTAAATCCATTTCTTTGGGATTCTCCGGCTCTGCTTCTGCCCTTGCTTTTTGCTGGCGGACAGCTTCCTCCCCTTTCCCCACTGCAAAAAGGAAAGAAATACGGCAGGCGCAGGCTCTGTAGAATAAATTTTCATCAAAGTCGGAGCCTTCTTTCAAAATAGTATCATACCACTCCATCGCCGTATTTTTACAATATTCAAACATCCACTGATGAATGATTGCATAATTCCATTTATCTTCCACGGAAAGTACACCGCCATGCATAAGCTTTTTATACTCCAAAAGACAATGTATAAAATCTTCCGGTTTCCGTGTCTTTTCATAAACAGCGGCCAGACGTTGTGCATAGTTATTGTATGCAACTGCACTCTTTTTGTAAAAATCATCTACCGTTACCCCATAGAGCCTTGCTAAAACAGGAAGAGTCAAAACATCCGGCAAAGTTGTCCCGCATTCCCATCTCGAAACAGTCTGTACATTTACGTTCAGATGGTTGGCTACCTGTTCCTGTGTATAATTTTTTGACAAACGAAATTTTTTTAAGTTTTCACAAAAAATAGTTTGATCCATATCTCATCACCTCGAAATTTATTTTTTAGAAGCTTCTGGATTAGATTATAGTAAAAAATAAAAAAGAAGGTAATGTCTTATTTTGTGAATAGTATCGCAAAATTTGTATAGTCATAAACAAACTGACGTAGGTTGTGATACGATTCACAATTCTTTTACCAGACATAGAGTCAGCTCATCATCATTCCTGCAGACAGCATCTGTTTCATATATTTTTTCCTTGTAATACACACTGCCTGGCAATGTTTTCTGCTGCCTCCAATAACATAGTAGCTATTTTCTTCCGCCGGTATTCTTCGAATACGATTAAATCTATCACACTCGGAATATTCTGACCGGCCAGACCGCCCCATCTGCATTTGTGGTACAAAAAGACATATCCTGCCACGGCGCCGTTGTACAGTGCAAGCAACGCGGTACACTCTCTCTTTTTCTGATTATCCAACTGCCGTTTTAAATAGTCGATGTTCTTCTGGCTCTCGTCGCCATCCGCCCTGCAAATGAGCGGAATATCATCATAATCCATGATGCGGATATCTATGCATAAACGGTTGATCCTTTCCCATTCTTCTCTTAAAACAGAATAACACAGTGTATCGCTTTTATCGCGGGCGTGCTTTCTCAATCTGCCTTCATAGGTAAAGGAACATTTTTCCAAAACTTTTATACTTTCCTTATTATGTGACCGCACCCATGCGGCGATGGCTGATAAGTTCATCTCTTTGAATCCGTAATCAAGCATCCTTTGCACAGCCTGCATTGCGTAGCCGTTATTCCGATACCTGGCAGCGACAGCATACTCTATTTCCATATAGCCGTCATATCGGTTCATATCTCCTAGGCTTATAAACCCTATAAAGTTATCGTTTCTTTTATCGGCAATCACTTTAAATCCCTTGTCATTCTTCCAACATTGGATTGTATTCCGGCTGTCAGTAATCGAATTGTAGAAATCAATCCCACTCTTTCTCAAAGTCTCGTCAAGACACATTTCATATAAAGCCTTTGCATCGCTATCCTGCCAATTTCTTAATATCAAATCTTTTGTTTCCATGGATTATTCCCTCCGCAAATTGCATTCTGCAATATATCTTTCCCACACCCCTGGCAATTTTGATTTTATAAACGAAGCATAGGAACAATCCGGGGTTTCTATCATATGCTTTTCCTTTAAGTATTCGATGCAGCATGCGTACCACCAATCCAGCTGTTTTTCCGATTTATCTTCAAAACGCCCTACTTTCATTTTGCCCTGCTTCACATATTCCATAAACAGCGCATATGCATTCTCTACCCGGAGGAACTCTGACACTTCCCATTCTTTGTTCACTGTTTTGCTCTCCTTAATAAATTAAAATTTAGCATTCAGAATCATTTTTCAATGTATCCAAACCAATTCCTGCCTCATCAATGTCATTCAATATATCCTCTATCCTATTTTCCAAATCATCAACTCTACTTTTTGCATCTTCAATATCTGATATCACGCCTCCAACAGGGCAGTTCTTCAATGTGATATTGCAATTATCACCAAGTTTGATATCTCCCAAGGAACACTTAGTAAATGCTATCTCTTTACATTGATCAATACATAAATGTTCAAATAGTTTTTCGAGTTTTTCTATTCTTTCCTCCAGACTTTTAATATATTCCTCTCTATCAATATTCATAATATCTTTTCTCCTTTCAGAATTTATCAGCACTTAGGCGTTTGCGAAACGCCAGAACCCGCATAATCACGGGATTCTTTTTGTCACAAATTAAAATAACTCCTCACCGGATATGGTATAATAGAGTTGCCAAGAAACCATTAACCATCACCAAGAAAGGAGTTATTCTGATACCTATGATACCATATAAACAGCTTTCTTTGGCAGATATTTTTTCAGATTGCCAGCAAATATTCGATCATGACAAACCTGCGTTTCTTTCTCTCTTAGAAACCCATATCGACATGGATGAAATTATTCCAGTTTCCTTTAGAAATCATTTTTATGCTTCAACGGGAAGATCCCGTATATACCCTTTACAGGCTTTCCTGTGGGCTCTGATCATTCAGCGTGTTCTCTCTATCCCTACAGACCAGCTTCTCCTGACTTTTCTCGCTTACTCGAAACCTCTTCGTGAGTTCTGTGGTTTTACCAAAGTTCCGGACGCTTCCAAGATCACCCGTTTCAAACAGGACTTCTTAGATGATCTGCAGCTCGTATTTGATAACCTTGTTGACTTAACTGAGCCCATCTGTCAGGCCATTGATTCTGCCAAAGCAGATATGACTGTCTTTGACTCTTCCGGAATTGAGGCTTTCGTTACCGAAGACAATCCTAAATATGCCAACCGTATTATCAAACAGCTCAAAGCCTATGCAAAAGCTAACAACTTCGATAAGAATTATGATCCTTATAAAGCCGCTTATCCGATTCTCCTGACGAAGATAAATGTGTTCATGATTCAAATCTTCTGATCCCGACACTCAAAGACTTCTTTTCCAAACATCCTCTGATCAATCCTAAAACATTCCTTGGTGATGCTGCTTTCGATACTGTAGAACTCTATAAAAGCCTTCTTACCGGCAGCACTTTTGGTGATAACAGACATTTCTCGAAAGCTTATATTCCACTGAATGCAAGATCCGGACTTAAAGATCAGGATTATACCATCAATGAGGATGGTATTCCATGCTGTCCTCATGATCCTTTACTTCCCATGAAACCGGAAGGCAGCAAGTCAAACCTAAGAAGCGGCATACCTACTTTCAAGTTCGTCTGTCCAAAAATGAAATGGCTCTATGACAAAACAACTAAAAAAGCCCACCGCCATTGTTTTTGTGAAAACCCTTGCACTTCATCTAAATGTGGGCGCATGGTCTACATCTATCCGGAAAAGAATCTTCGTGCTTATCCCGGAACAATCCGCGGAACCGAAGAATGGGATAACACCTATAAAATCAGGACTGTTGTTGAAAGAGACATCAATCACATCAAGGATAGTCTCTGTCTTGCAGGACGTAGAACCAAAAATGAGATGACTTTACATGCTGACCTGATCCTTGCAGGCATCACACAGCTCATCACGGTTGTTCTTGCAGACAAAATCAACCATCACGAATATATTCGAAGTCTGAAGCCTCTCATAGCATAGGACTTACCAACTTCCTAAAGACTGAGGCTTATTAAAGTGCGCCTAAAATCAGAAGTTATCCACATTTCATTTTATAATTCGCACTCTGCACAAATTCTTCCGTGTTTTGCTTCAAGATTACGAACGAGTTTAGCGAGTTTCGCAATTACCTATTTTGCTATTTTTATGATCTGATTTGCCAGATTGATCTCACTGTATATAGTCATCAGTGTGTCCTGCGCATGGGTAAAAAGTACGGAATATTCCATTTTTTCCCCATTTGCTTCTCCCTGAATCGCATCAGTCTGGATTCTGTGCGCTTCCGCAATTTCTTTATCCGCTTTTTTCATTTTCTCTGCAGCTTTTCCAAAGTCAAAATCTGAGACCGCATCTAAGATTGCTTATATTGCCTTTCATCTGGGAAGCGCCATAGAACTTCAGGAAAAATTCTCCACCAAAATAAATGCTGTTCTTTACTGTCCCCGTTATTACGATTTTGGTGTAAAGCTTGCCGCAAAAGTTGAAAACCTTTTAAACAGCCAGATTCTCATCACCAATATTATTACAAATGAAGAAGAGCTTTTAAAAATAAATCAGGTTGACCTGATCCTGTCAACCATCAGCATTTTCGAAAATATGCATTCGGTAGCTAAAACGATTACCATCCATATGCCGTCTCTGACAAAACAGGATATCTCTGCATTAAAAAATTTTACGGAAGAATTTAACCGTCAGAAAGCGCAGAAGAATTTTTACAGTTTGCTGAGTGAGATCACCTGCGAAGAGCTTTTCGATTCTTCCGAAAAGTTCAGCACAAAAAATGGCTGTCTGAATTACATGTGTGATATCTTATTCCAAATGGGATATGTAAACAGCAATTACAGAACAGAAATCATGGAACGGGAAGCTTTATCCTCTACCGCTTTAGGAAACTTTGCCATACCCCATGCTCTGAAAATGAATGCTTATAAAACAGGCATCTTTATCCTGATTCCTGAAGCCCCCATTCCCTGGGATGGGCATGAAGTGTGTATTGTCCTCATGATGTGTTTTCATCCAAATGACAGAAAAGTCTTCAATGAAGTTTTTGACAATATTGCCTCAATATTTATCGATCCGGCAAAAGTCGAACAACTTATTCCGTGCAGAAATTATACGGATTTCATCTGTACATTGCTGAAACTGCTCTAATGCTGATTGCAGCATGTCTTTCAGACTTGCTACGCTTCGCGATGCACACTCGCCCTCTTCCGTTATTTACTCTTCCTCTAAGATCGTGCACTCCTCCATCGTCTTGAACCCGATCTCATCCAGCAAATAAGGAGTATTTTGATAAACATAATAATTCAACCAATTACTATATAATGTATTGCAGTGGGAACGCCACTCCATCATCGGCTTCCTGGTACAGTCATTCTCCGGATAATAGTTGAAAGGCATATGGATCTGCAGTCCTTTCTTCAGATCCCGCATATATTCATTGTGCAGCGTCACCCTGTCGTACTCGGGATGCCCCTGCACGAAGATCTGCCTGCCGTCCCTGGAAATAGCCAGAAATACCCCGGCCTCCTCGGATTCCGCCAGCACCTTTAATTTTTTGCAGGCTTTGATCTGATCCGCCGGCGTCTCCGTATGACGGCTGTGGGGCGCATAAAAAATATCGTCAAACCCGCGCACCAGAGGCACCTTCCGATTGGATACCCGATGGGCATAGACGCCGAACAGCTTCTCTGGCAGTTCATGTTTGGACAGGCCGTAGTGATGATACAGCGCCGCCTGGGAGCCCCAGCAGATGTGCAGCGTACTGGTCACATGGGTTTTCGTCCAGTCCATGATATCGCACAGTTCCTGCCAGTAATCTACTTCCTCAAAGGGAATCTCCTCAAGGGGCGCGCCGGTGATGATCATACCGTCAAAATTCCTGTCCCGGATCTCATCCATTGTCACATAAAAGGTGTTTAAATGGTTGGCGGATGTATTCTGTGACGTGTGGCTCTTCACCGTCAGAAAGGTCACGTCCACCTGCAGCGGCGTGTTGGAAAAGGCCCGCAGAATCTGCAGCTCCGTGTCCTGCTTCACCGGCATCAAATTCAGGATGCACACCTGCAGCGACCGTATGTCCTGGGACATGGCGCGTTCCTCCGCCATCACAAATATATTTTCGTTTTCCAGTATCTCCTTTGCCGGGAGATTGTTCTGCACTCTGATCGGCATAGTATATTCCTCATTTCCCTGTAAATATTATCTGGCAAACCAAATGATTGTAACTATTCATCCCTCCATGGCATTTAGTCAGCACCTTAACCCAGCCGTGAGGCACTGTTAACTAAATGGCATTGTTTCATCCCCTCCTACTCTGACAGATACTGACTGATGAAATCCTCCTCCGTCATAATCAGAATGCCCAACTCCCTGGCCTTCTTGTTTTTGGAAGAATTCGAGGCGATATCATTGTTGATCAGGCACACCGTCTTCTTTGTCACGCTGCCCGTCACCTTGCCGCCCCTGGCCTCGATAACTTCCTTCATAGCGTTCCTGTTCTCATACCGCGTCAGGCTGCCGGTGATCACAAAACTCTTTCCGGTCAGGCTGCCGCCCTCTCCGGTCTGCTCTCTCTTCTCGATCTCCAGCTCCGTATAGAGCGCCCTTGCTCTCCGCAGATTCTCTTCATCCTGAAAATAAGAGACAAAAGCACCTGCCAGCACTTCCCCGACGCCATCTATCTCGGAAAGTCTTTCCGCATCCGCAAGCAGCATCTTCTCAAAATCGTCCCCGAACTCTCTGCAGATCATCTTCGCATTGGCCAGTCCAATACCGGAAATGCCCAGTGCATACAGAAATCTTGGCAGCGTCGTATGCCTTGCGGTCTCGATACTGCTCACTTTTCCGTCCTCCGCAGGCTCTTTCTCGATCAGATTCCGGTAGGACTTTTCCCCAAAGCCCTCCATTTCCACAATCTCCTCTTTATATCGGTCCAGATGGAAGATATCCGCCGCCTCATGGATAAAGCCCTTTCCGATGAACTTCTCCAGCGTCGCCTCCGACAGCCCGTCGATATTCAACGCGTCTCTGCTCACCAGATGGGCGAAGGACTTGATCTTCTTCGCCGCGCAGTCCGGATTTGTACAGTACAGTGAGGCGGCGTCCGCCACCTGCCTGACTTCCGTTTCGCCGCCGCAGGCGGGACAGTGCTTTGGTATCTCCAGCATATCGCTGCCGGTCAGATTTTCCGCGATCTGTGGGATGATCATGTTTGCCTTATAGACTGTGATCCGATCTCCCAGCCCCAGCTTTAATCCCCGCAAAACGCTGATGTTATGAACGGAAGCCCTGCTCACCGTGGTCCCCTCCAGCTCCACCGGTTCAAAGATCGCCACCGGATTGATCAACCCCGTCCTGCTGGGACTCCACTCGATCTCCAGAAGTTCTGTCTCCCGTATCTCATCCTGCCACTTAAAAGCAATGGAATTTCTCGGAAACTTGGATGTCCGCCCAAGCGACTCGCCATAAGCAATGTCCTCGTAGGTCAGCACCAGACCATCTGAGGGAATATCATAGTCCTCTATCTTTTTCTCAAAATATTCTATGGTTTCTACGATCGTCTCAGACGTCACCTTATGATATTCCACCACGTCAAACCCCTGCTTCGCAAGAAACACAAACTCCTTTTCCATGCTGTTTTCAAAGTCCACGCCCTCCGCCTTTACAAGCCCGAAGGCGTAAAAACGAATATTCCGACCGGCCGCGATCCGGTTGTCCAGCTGTCTGACGGAACCGCTGCAAAGGTTCCTGGGGTTTTTATACCGGGCCGACACATCCTCGATCTCCTCGTTCATCCTCTCGAAATCAGAGTAGGTGATAACCGCCTCCCCGCGCAGGATCAGCTCTCCGGTATAGGATATCTGCAGCGGAATATTTTTGAACACTCTGGCATTGCCGGTGATCACTTCCCCGATCTCCCCGTTTCCCCTGGTAACCGCTTTTTCCAGCCGCCCGTCCCGGTAAGTCAGCACGATCGTCAGCCCGTCAAGCTTCCAGCTAAGCAGCCCTTCCTTTCCGTCAAGCCACTCCGCAAGGGCCTCCCTGTCCTTCGTCTTATCAAGGGACAGCATAGGCCTCTCATGCCGCTCCTTCGGCAGTTCCTCCACCGCCTCAAAGCCCACCCGCATCGTAGGACTTCCAGCCAGAACAACGCCTGTGTCCTTTTCCAGCTCCTGCAGCTCATCGTACAGCGCATCGTATTCAAAATTGCTGATGATCTCCCGATCCTGTGCATAATAGGCTTTGGAAGCCTCGTTCAGTTTATCGATCAGCTCTCTCATCCGTTCTTTTTTGTCCTGATAATTCATACAGTTTCCGCTTCTCCTCCCCCTGAATTTCCCGCCATGCGTTTTCCGGCAGGTCTCCCAGCTCTATATTCATAATACGCACCCGCTTAATCGAAGATACCGTATTTCCGCAGGCCTTACACATTCTTTTGATCTGTCTGTTGACTCCCTGAGTCAGAACCACGGAAAACATTTTACCCTCCAGCTTTCTGATCCGACATTTTCTGGTCTTGATGTGCAGATCCTTCAGATAGACGCCCTGGGCCATACTCTCCAGAAATTCCGGCGTGATCTCCTGTTTTACCGTCACAATATATTCCTTTTCATGTCTATGGGAGCCTTTCATCATGGCCTCGATCAAATCCCCGTCGTTGGTCATCAGAATCAATCCCGTGGAATCCTTATCCAGCCTTCCCGCATAGGTGAGCCGCACCGGATAGTCGATCATATCCGTGATCAGTTTCTCCGCGTGGGCATCTCTCTCCGAACAGGTCACCCCTGCCGGCTTATGATAGGCAAGCACCACGGTCTCCCGCTTCGCCGAAACCCGGTCCCCGTTCACCAGCACGATATCCCGATCCGAAACGCTCTGCCCCGTCTCCCCGGGCACCCCGTTCACCGTCACTTCCCCCCGCAGAATCAGTTTATCCGCCTCCCGCCTGGAACATACGCCGCAGGAAGCAAGAAACCTGTTGAGCCGCATCGTTTCCTTATCCGCTTTTTTACTGCCTGTCTCTTTTTCCATCTGTTTTTGTTCCTGACTCTTTCTTCTCGTATAGCCTTTTTCTAATTTCTCCATTCAACGATATCATCAAGTTTTTTTCGCGGTCTTTCATCAGGCAATTCATCAGGATAGCCAAGCGCAATCGCCGCAATAAGCTGTCCGTCACTGTTAAGCCATTCCGCATCCGCTTTTTCCCGTCTGTCTCTATTTCCATCTGTTTTTGTTCCTGACTTTTCTTCCTGACAAAATTTAATTTTCTTCTTACATCTTACTTCCCGATAAAGCGGCATGATTATTTACTCATAAAGCTCCAAAGAATAATCCCGTTCCATAAAAATATAAGTATCATCTACCAATTTCATGCTCACATCTCTGTATATCTCACCCTCTTTTTGATTCCATGCACTACGTGTTCCATTTCCCCATGACTTTCTGCCATCTGAACCGGGCGGCAGCTCGTAATCGGTTACCATCCAAACTGTGTAAGTCGTCTCAATCAGAGAATCAACGCTTTCTTCAAAAAGCAAAAGATTATCTTTATCCTCCCTATATTGTCAAGTGATTTTCCTTAAAAAATCAAGGAATTTATAGTTACATATCTCAGATGAATGAGCCAAGGAGATGGACATTTCTCTGTATCTGGTACGAAAATAGAGGGTGAAGGGTACACGAAGTAGAACGTCTTTGTTTTCGCTCTACATGGCCTTATGTATACCCATCCTTCTATGGCAGCGTACCTCCCGTGTCTACCAGGATCACCCTGCATCTCTACTGGGGTCCTAACTTCCTTCGTTCCGCCTGTCCATAACCAGGGTGCCGGCTCAGCTCCTAACCAGGGTCATGCCCTATGGAAAATATTCCTGCCGGCTACCAGCTCATTCTTTGTATAAGTCTTACTGACCTGTATGTTTTCCACGGCCGGCACCTTGCGGTGGACGTTTTTCCGGCCGGTTTTCCATACCTTCCAGCTTTCCTGTCACCGCTGGATTCAGCTCCCGGCAGCGTCTGACGGAGGCTCAGTCCAACTGTGACAGGGCATTGCCTGTTTTTTCCCGTTGTTTGTTATGCTGCCTGTACCTGTGGCCTCTTGATGTCTCCCAGCAGCTTCTTTGGGTCATACTCTACACCTTTTGTGAGGATTGCATAAAATATCCTTAGTATCTTGCAGGCTACCGCCACTACCGACTGCATCTTTTTCAGCGGGTTCTCCTTCCTTGTCCGGTAGTATTCATGTATCTCCCGGAACTCTGCATTCTTCCCCACCAGCGATATTGCTGCCTCATACAGTACATATCTCAGGCGTTTCCGCCCACGGTAGCTGATCCGGCTTTCCCCATTATGTTTTCCGGAATCATTCGCCACGATGGCATATCCTGCCAGCTTCTGCAGCTGTTTGGGATTGTCAAACCGTCCTATGTCCCCAACTTCCGCTATAAAGCCGCTGACCGTCACCATTCCGATCCCCTTGATAGCCAGCAGGTTGTCTATATATGGGATCTCTTTCAGTTTTTCTTCTATATTTCGGAGCAGTCCCTCCTGCCTTGCTGTATATACATCCATGTCATCCAGCAGGTTCTTCAGTTCCATCCTTGCGGCTTCCGGTGCTTCCTTGCTTCCAACGCTATGCTCCGCGGCCGTTACAAGGGTCTTTGCCCTCTTCATTCCAGCACCTCTCAGCTTTGCGTCCCTCCATATCCGGTTCACACCTTCCACTCCCAGTTTTCTGATGT